>ERZ833782.155-NODE-155-length-90283-cov-16.007548_pt1 | contig 90283 bp, 65 predicted proteins | sample MGYA00519577_ERZ833782 | MGnify/ENA primary metagenome ERZ833782 (study PRJEB31850, sample SAMEA3708745) | human gut metagenome | biome: human gut; feature: human-associated habitat; material: faeces | place: China | collected 2014 ...
TGGATGCCCATTATCATTCGGATAATTCGTTACATCATCTGCCGGTACTCCTGACGGCTCTCCGGTCGTATATTTATTCGTATGCCAGATACTCTCATTAAACTCTTTTGATGCAAGAATTGACATTCCCCATGTTGTTTTTGTTCCATTTACTTCTAGTACATTTTCAGCTCCACCATATGTTGGCTTTTTTGCATTAATGTCATCAGGAAAAATTAATGGATACTCTGCATTGTATTCTCCATTTTCTCCAATTTCTTTACAGTAAACTGCATCGCATACACTGTCTGCTATTGTATAATTGGATGCTGCTTCCAGTCCATTCTGACACTGTTCATATACTGACCTTGCTGTTCCATATGCATATTTGTACTACCTGTAATAATTGGTTGTTTCTGAATATTCTTCATACCACACTGCTTTTTCAAAATGGTCTATATAATCATCCTGATAATCACTAAGTACATCACTGTACTGTTCTTCAGTCAGTATTTCTTTAAGTTCTGTAAATGCTGTATCACTGTCTATATCCTGTACTTCTGCCTGAACACTGGTGTCAAGGTTATTCCCTGAATATATTATCTTTTGTTCTCCTGCTGAACACCGTCCACCTTTATCTACTGTGAAATAAACATACTTTTCTACTTCATAATCATTTGTTACTGAACCACTCTGATAATAAAATGCTCCATTATCAAATTCATCTGTATCAGTTTTTTCTTCTCCTGTTGCATAGGATACTATGAATATTGGCTCTATGATAAACATTAAATTGCTGTTTCTTCTAAACTCATTTACTACGGATTCTCCCCAATATGTTCTCAATATAACCGCTAATGCATCTGCATTATTTTCTTTGAGTTTTTCATTGGTATCTTTTGTTCTCGATACAACATCATTATGACTTTCATCATAAATGTAATGTGCATAATAATATCTGTCCCCATCAAATTCAAAGGGATAATCCATGCTGAACTCTATTTCATCATATGTGATTTCTCCAAAAGCTGTAGCAGTATCAATATCATCTGCTTCTACATTGTTGTACATATCCTGTACCTCTTGTGAGTATCCTAAAAAGTCCATTGCTTTTTTCCCTTGAAGCACTTCACTTTCCAATATGTTGTCACTGGATTTATCATAAATATAACATCTGACCCCATCTGTAACAAAATCACCAAACTTGGATGCAGGATTTCTTGATGGATTTCCAAATGCTGTACTACTTCCTGTATTAATTCCACCTATCTGTCCTGCATAAACTCCAACCGGTATTGATGTTATTATCATTACTATTACTAACAAAACTGCTACTAATTTAAAAACTTTTGTTCTTTGTATTCTTCCCATTGCCACTCCTCCATTTTTATATTGATTATATTATTAATAAATTTTCATCTCAATTCTACATGATAATCATAATCAGGGTCTAATCCTCCACCACCTGATGATGAATTAGCTTCCCACCATGCTTTTCTCTCCTCTGCTTTAGAATTTGAACTTCCACCAACTACTCCTGATGTTCCATTACTTGAATTACTACTTGATGATGAACTGCTTCCTGTAGAATTTACTCCACCTATCTGTCTGCTTCCATTACTTCTTTCTTCAAATGATGCCCTTGCTGCCTGTCTTGCTTCTTCTATCTGTTCTATATATTCTTCTGTACTAATATATTCCAACTGTCCTATTTCCTCTTTCACTTCCTCCTTTACCTCAACTTCTTTCTGTCTTTCTGCTTCTTCTATCTCTACCTTTTTCTTTTCATATTCCTCATTCGTTCTTATCTCTTTTAACTCTGTTGTGTATTTACTTACTTCTTCCTCTCCTATATATCCCCTCTCTCCTATCTGTTCTATCAACTCTGCTTTATCTGCTTCTATTGCTTCTCTTAATACTTCTGTTTCTTTTTCATATTCCTGTCTGATTGGGGCTAATTCTTCTTTGGTAGTTACCTTTTCTATTCTGGCAGTATAGATATCTTTGTTTTCTACATTCATGCCATCATTTTTTATGTAATTAATTAATTCTTCTTGGGACTGTATGAGTTCCTGCTTTGTCTGTACTTCTTTTTTCTTTTGGACTACTTTGATGCCTAATATTAATGTAATAATGCAAAGTATAATGACTGCTGTTGTTATGATGATTGGTTTTTTCTTTTTCATGGCTTTCTCCTTTATAAACATGTTGTTTTGGGGTACTTCTTTATTTTATGATGTTGTGGTTTGGGTATGAGTGATTTAGGAATGTTGTGTTGTTTTTTCATATGTATGTGATTTATTTTTAATGTCATAATTAATTTTTGTAATGCTATCACATGTTAATTCCTTTTTTCACATGTTTTTGCATTCATAATAATTAAATTCATAATTATTATGAATATCAAAATCATGTCTTTTTTACGGTCGAGGTGTACTTACACTTTATCCCGGTCATATCCCAGTCACTGTCTTGTGGAATTTCACATTGATAGCTTTTTTTACAACATCTCCCATAATTTCTTTGGTTTTTAGCATTTATCCCATATAAAAATTGCATTTGTATTTTACAAAGTCCTGCAACATTCGCGGATTTTTACTGCCGGTGAATGTTACAGGACTTTTCACTTTTAATACAATACGTTTAGTTTATCTTTCAACTAACTATTAATTGAATCAATTGAATATTCCCCTACAGGAAATTCTTTTAAATCGTTACTAATATTAATAATCATTAACTTTTCGCTGCAATTATTATCTTCTCCTAACAATTTCATATTGAATGCAATACACATTTCATTATGTATTGCATCCTCCATAAAATCATCCTCATCTTCTTCCATCTGTACTGCAAATCGAATTTTTTCCTGACTATTCGGAAGCATATTAACTACACATTCTTTTTCTGTTTTTTCATCTGCTACCATATATAGTCTGGCATACCGTAATGGTTCAGAATCATCCGGTTTTTTATAGTACACTTTCAAATTACTAATTTTTATACTTTTTACTAAGCATTTACCAATATTATTAACACCAAACGAAAATACATAACAACTATCAGCATCTTCTTCATAAGTGTCTTCTACATAATCAAATGTGTTATATAAACCTGTATATTTATAATCGTAATGTTTTACTTCCACTATATTTTTCACAAAATCTATAATAGGTACATCAGCATTTTTATTCATATCCTGCAATATTCTATTTGCTTCTTGCGTATTATCAGACACCTCTTTAATATTTTCTCTAATGCCATCCACTTTCTGTATCACTATTTTCTCCCCTGTCGTAACCTCTGACATTAATGACTTCATATACTCTGTAACAAACTTTTTATATTGTTTGCATAATTCTTCTTTGTCAACTTCTTTAAAATTTTCTGAATTTTTCTGCAATTCTTGGTATGTTCTTTCAAACATATCATTCAGCTCATCTTCTCTATATACACTTGAATCTGATTTCCAATTTTCTATAAATTCTTTTAACTGTTTCTGATTCGCACCAGTACCTTCTTTCTCTGCCTGTGTAAGTGCTCTGCAATAATTCCATTTTTCAAAAAAAGTTTTTGTAACAGCCCCCAGCATTGTTCCGGTTAGCTGTTCGATGCCGTCTTTTGTAAAATCCTCTGCACATTCTTTAATAAAATCATCTGATAATACTTTTTTAAAACTTCTTTAATTGAATCCATATCTAATCTCCTCTCGTCTGTCTGTATTTATTTTGAATTATCAACTTGTAAATATAATCTCTACTCACTCCCTCTCTCATCACAACCAATGTTAATGTATACACAGTATTAATATACTTGCCATTTTTTACCTTTTTGCCCATTATATATGAAAAAAAAAACCTATAATAATAGTTTTTATATATATCTGCACATCTGACACAAAATCCACAAAAATCCACAGAAACAGCCGGATTTACACCTGCCGTTCCTGTGGATTTTCGTTCTTTCTATATTCTTTCTACATTCTTTCTGCCATTTCCCGATACCGCTGATACCGTCTGCCCGCATCTTCCTCTGCCTTTGCGAACAGCGCCTTCGCTTCCTTCGGATACTGCGCTTCAAGCACCGCATACCGTAACTGGCTTCTTAAAAATTCCGTAAAGGAAGCCTTCGGCGGTCTGGAATCCAGTGAAAACGGATTTTTTCCTTCCTTTATAAGCTGCGGATTATACCGGTACAGATGCCAGTATCCGGCATCTACCGCCTGTTTCATGCTTGCCATACTCTTTCCCATGCCTTCTTTAATGCCATGGCTGATACATGGCGCATATGCAATCAGCAGGGACGGTCCGTCAAAACGTTCTGCCTCCAGAATCGCTTTGAGTGTCTGATTCATATCCGCACCCATTGCAATCTGTGCCACATAGACATTCCCATAAGTCATTGCCATCGCTCCGAGGTCTTTTTTAGCCGTCCTTTTTCCATCAGAGGCAAATTTGGCAATTGCTGCTGCCGGTGTGGACTTTGATGCCTGTCCGCCCGTATTGGAATAGATTTCTGTATCAAAGACAAGTATATTGACATTGGCACCACTGGCAAGCACATGATCCAGTCCCCCATATCCGATATCGTATGCCCAGCCATCACCACCGACAATCCACTGCGAGCGTTTTACAAGAAAATCCGCCCGTTTCTGAATTTCTGACAGCCTTTGAACCTGCCGTGACTTCCACTCTGCCTGTTCTGATACCGCTGCCGGTACGTCTGACAGCATCACCGGTTCTTTCAGTACCTTTGTCAGCTTCTCACACACCACTTCTGCCGCCGCATTGCAGGCAGTATCATCATCACGCACTGAGAGCCAGTGTCTGAGTGCTTCTAAAATCCCGCTTCTGTCCTCTGCACCGCCGCCATCGGCACTGACGTCCGCACCGTTTTCACACGCCCTGACAAATTCTTCTGCCAGCCGTATCAGCGTTTCCCGCTGCTTTTGTGCGCCCAGTAACATTCCATAACCGTACTCTGCGTTGTCTTCAAACAGGGAATTTGCCCATGCCGGACCTTTTCCATCCGCATTACACGTATATGCCATAGATGGTGCGGAAGCACTCCAGATTGAGGAACAGCCTGTCGCATTGGCAATCACCATGCGTTCCCCAAACAGCTGTGTAACCAGTTTGATATATGGTGTTTCCCCACACCCGCCACACGCACCGGAAAATTCCATGAGCGGTCGTGCAAACTGACTGCCTTTGACCGTTTCTTTGGTCATCAGTTCCGGCTTATCCACCACCGCGCTGACCGCAAACGCCCAGTTGTCTGCCTGTTCTTTTATCTGCTTTGCGGCAGGCTGCATGACAAGCGCCTTTTCCTTTGCTGGGCAGATGTCCGCACAGTTGCCGCAGCCTGTACAGTCGAGCGGACTGACCTGTATCCTGAACGTATGTCCCGCAAGCTCTTTTCCTACCGCCGCCTTGCTTTCAAAATTTTCCGGTGCAAGCGCCTGTTCCTTTTCATTTAACAGAAACGGACGGATACACGCATGCGGGCAGATATACGAACACTGGTTGCACTGGATACAGTTCTTTTCAATCCATTCGGGAATAAATGCCGCAATACCGCGTTTTTCGTATGCGGTTGTACCGGCAGGAAATGTGCCGTCCGCCAGCGGATAAAAGGTGCTGACGGGAAGACTGTCCCCCTTTGCCTTTTCCATAGGTCTTAAAATGTTTTCAATAAATTCGGGTTCCTGCACCGCTTCCCGTTCTTCTTTTGTGGACTGGAGCAATTCAACAGGCACAAGCTTTGTTTCCCGAAAACCGTATTCTGCCGCCTTTATATTTTTTTCTACAATGTCTGCACCTTTTTTTCCGTATGCCGCCTGTATGGAATTTTTCAGACAGGCAAGTGCTTTTTCCTGCGGCAGAATCCCGGTCAGATGAAAAAATGCGCCCTGCATAATCATATTAATGCGGTTTCCCAGTCCCAGACCGTGTGCCAGCTTTCCCGCATCAATCAGATAGAGCCGTGCATTTTTTTCGATCAGCGCATGAACCATTTCTTTGGGCAGTTTTCCGCCAATCTGCTCTGCGCCATACTGCGTATTCAATACAAATATGCCGTTTTCTTTCAAGCCTTCTGTCAGGTCGTATCCGCTGTTTAAAAAGGATTCATTGTGGCAGGCGATATAATCCGCTTCCTGTATCAAATATTCCGAGCGGATCGGTGTATCGCCAAAACGCAGGTGGGAAACCGTAAGTCCGCCCGACTTTTTAGAATCATACGAAAAATATCCTTGCACATAGGGCTTTGCATATTCCCCGATGATTTTTACCGCCTGCTTGTTTGCACCCACCGTGCCGTCCGAACCCAGCCCCCAGAATTTGCACTGCATAAGCCCTGCCGGTGTCTGTATCGGAAAATCCGGATGAACGGCAAGCGAATGATGTGTCACATCATCTTCAATTCCGATTGTAAAATGATTTTTCGGCTGTACGTCCATCAGGTTGTCAAAGACTGCGGCAATCTGCGCCGGTGTCGTATCCTTTGAGCCAAGTCCATACCGCCCGCCGATAACCAGAGGTGCATTTTCCTTTCCGTAAAGCGCGCCGCAGATATCCAGATACAGCGGTTCTCCAAGTGCGCCCGGTTCTTTTGTACGGTCTAACACGGCAATCCGCTCCACGCTATCCGGCAGTTCCTTTAAAAAATCTTCCACACTGAACGGGCAGAACAGATGCACCTGAATCATGCCGTATATACCTATGTTGTCCTTCATGATGTCGTCCTGCATACCGGAACTGCCGGTATCACAATCCGTATCTGCACAGTTCATCTGCGGCAGGATTTCCCGTATGGTTTCACACACCGAACCCATGGCAATTACTACGTACTTTGGATTTTTAGCACCGTAATACTGGAAAAAGCGGTATGTCCTGCCGGTTCTTTTCTCAATCTGTGCCATATATTCTTTTATAATTCCTGGAATTTTTTCATAAAAAAGATTCGCAGCTTCTCTTGTCTGGAAATAGATGTCCGGATTCTGCGCCGTTCCGCGCATAACCGGGTGATTTGGTGACAGCGCGCGTTCCCTGAACGCCTGCACCGCTTCTTTGTCAAGCATTTCTTCATAATCTTCATAGGACAATGCTTCTATCCGCTGGATTTCGTGGGACGTGCGGAAGCCGTCAAAAAAATGGATAAAGGGCAGTCTTCCTTTGACTGCCGATAAATGTGCTACGGCGGCAAGGTCGCAGACTTCCTGCACCGATGACGATGCGAGCATGACACAGCCTGTCTGGCGTACTGCACAGACATCCTGGTGGTCACCAAAAATGCTGAGTGCCTGTGCCGCCAGCGCACGTGCGCTCACATGCAGTACCCCCGGCAGAAGTTCTCCCGCCATTTTGTAAAGAGTCGGCTGCATTAACAGCAGTCCCTGTGATGCCGTAAATGTGGAAGCGAGTGTTCCCGACTGTAAAATGCCATGCATTGCGCCTGCCGCTCCGGCTTCGGACTGCATTTCCACCACATCTGCCGTTTCATCAAAAATATTTTTTCTGCCCTGTGCTGCCCAGTTATCCACCGTTTCTGCCATAGCCGAAGACGGTGTAATCGGATAAATCGCCGCAGCCTGTGTAAATGCGTAGGCGGTATAAGCGGCGGCAGTATTCCCGTCTACTGTCATAATTACTTTTCCCATAACATCCTCCATTTATAACCGGCTGCCGTTATCCACCCATTCTTTGGCATGGAGGGCAGCATTTTCATCAATCACCGGAACTTCCGCCGCCGTATCTGTTTGTTTTATATCGTTTTGGGCTGTATTTTTTTCACCCGCTCTTTCCTGTGTACTGTGTAACCGTGCATTTTTTCTGCCGTCAAGTGCCTGCTGAATGTCTTCTTTCATCGCATTGCTTCCTTTCGATGTTTTTATGACATTCAGTATTGCCTGTGTGCCGTCGATTATTCACGATTTACGGCTTATTTTCTCCGTATCCTGTGGAACTGCGGCTTTACTGTGATTTCCGTCACTGCCAGCCCCTCTCTTTGTGCCAGTGCAAATGCCGCCGCTTCCGCCACTTCTTCGGGCAGCAGGTATGATGCTTCTTCTTCTCCTTCACAAAAGTCTGCATTGCGGTACAAATCGGTCTTTGCCATATCCGGCTGTATCGTAATCACCCGCACACCGTATTTGCGCACCTCGTCAAACAGGCTCTTTGCAAAGCCGGACAGCCCTGCCTTTGTCGCACCGTATGCACAGCCGTGCGGATTGGACTGCGCCGCTGTAACAGAGGATATATTTAAGACTGTCCCCCTGTTCTTTTTTAATGTTCGCAAAAGCTGCTGTGTCAGAATCATCGGTGCTTCCAGATTCGTGCGCACCATTTTCTGAATCTTTTTCGGATTTAATTCTTCATGCAGACCGTAATAACCGACCCCCGCATTATTGACCAACACCGTGACACGGTAATTCTTATCAATCTCTTTAATATGCGCACACAATGCCTGCGTGTCCGTAATGTCACAGACCACCGCATGAAATTTTTCCGGCTGTTCTTTGCAAAACTCCTGTGCTTCTGCTCTTTCAAAATTTCTTCCAAAACCAAAAACTTCATACCCATTTTTGACAAGCATACGGCTGAGTGCCAGTCCGATTCCGGAAGACGATCCCGTTACAACCGCCGTATCTGCCACATTTGCCATATCCGTGTTCTGCTCTATTCTTCCCATAAAAATATCCTTTCTTTTGGCAGTCTTTTTTCAAGCTGTCCGGTCAGAAATCCCTCCATGCGCGTCAGCAGTTCCGGCGGATACTGATACACACCGCCCACATTGGTATACGGAAACTGCACCACTGCCGCATGCGGCTCTTTCTTCCGCATATTTTTTAAATATTCCTTTGAAATGCGGAAACTTCCGACACTTACATCCACCAGCCGTTTCCAGTCAATCTGTTCGTCAACGCATTGAAGCATTTCTGCATAAACATTTTCCCAGTCCTTACAGTAAATCATCGGGTCAAATGCCAGACGCACGGAAAATCCCCACTGTACTGCTTCTGCCGCACACGCAATCCGCGCCTGCATATCCGGCGTAAAATGTTCATATGCCGCAATGACCGGCTGAGGCGACATGGTAAATGCAAATATTACCCGCTCTGTGACTGCCTGCTGTTTAAAATAATGCACATTGGCGCTTTTTGTCCGCACTTCAATTGTAAGATTTTCATGTTCCGTCGTAAACCGCATCCACTCTGCCGTATAACCGATGACCGGTTCGACCGCAAGCAAATCCGTATCATACGACACACACAGGTAAACGCTGTGCTGTTCTAACAAACGCTCCACTTCTGCAAAAATGTCTTCTAAATTTACAAATAGCACTACATTTGCAGAAGGATACATGCCTTTCAGATAGCAGTATTCGCAATCGTAAATGCAGTTCATCATGCAGGACGTATAATAAAACCAGTGATTACCAAAGCTTTGGCAGACCGGCGCGCCCTGATAAATGAGATTGTTTTTCTTTTCTGCCAGAATGAGATTCTGCGTTTTATGCTGTCTGACCACGCTCTGTCCCCTGCGGCAGAAGACATCTTTATAATGATGTACCGGTATCACCTGTGCCTGCGGAAAGCGGGACAGAATTTTTTGTGTTCTCGGATGATTCCAAACCGCTTCTTCCACATAAATATGCGAAAACCGTCCGTTATAACAATTCTTTTCTAAGCTGTTCAAGACACCGCTTCCCTTCTTTTTTATCCTTGCACGGCAGACTTCCTGCCGCATAACCGTCCCGGATTATGTCTTCATAATCTATACCCGATAACCGGCAGTACTTTAACAGCTGGAACAGTTCTGCTTCCATGACGGCGGAACAGTGCATATCATGACTAAGACGTTCTGCCTGCCGCTGTTCCTCTTGTGATAACACCTGCTGTTCCCGCGCATAATCTCTTTCTGCCGCTGCAAACCGTTCCACGGCTTGCGCAATCTGTCCAATCTGTGCCTGCACCAGTTCACGCACGGTATCTGCGGACATTTTTTCCTGTACACCGTTATCGGATATGATTTTTATAAAAAACATCTGATGCGGACCGAAAAAATGATGTGCCGCCTGATACCCCGCCGCCGCTTCCATGTCATATAATTCTATATTATATAATTCCGTGTCACATAATTTCACCGGATTTGCCGTATCCGTATTTTGCGGCATATCCGCTTTCTGACATACATGTTCCTCTGACACACTTGCTTTCCGCCGCACGTTCATTCCTGTTACAACCGCAGCTTCGGGAAACGGATGCCTGTATAAAATATCCGGGTAAAATGTCTTTTGTGTCGCTTCTTCCGTAATTTTGCTGCACAGATAAGCCACACCTTTTTTCTGTTCTGCGCCTGCGCATATGCCGCACTGCACAAAGATATCTCCCGCTTTCACATGTCCCATTGCACAGACAGCCGCGACAACTGTCGCGGCTGTAATTTCTCCCGTTCCCGTAATTGTAAGGCATATCTGCTGTTCCTCACAGCGATACATTTCAAACGGAAGGGAATTTATTTCTTTTTTCATTTTGTAATACTGCAAAAACGGATAGGCTTCATCATACAACGCTGTAAATAAATAAATCATCGCTTCTCCTCATTTTTGATTTCTTACTAATTCTGTGCCTTAACCTGTTCAAATTTTTCAAGCACTTCCTGTTCCGGTCCTCCGGTTACAAGGCTGACAACAACAATAACTGCTACAGCTACGATAAATGCCGGAAGCAGTTCATAGATTGCAAATACACCGCCAAGCTTTGCGATGACATATTTCCACAGGAAAATCATGACACCGCCGGATACCATACCCGCAAGAACACCGTAACGGTTCGCACCCTTCCAGAATAAAGATACCAGTACAACCGGTCCGAAGGTTGCACCGAAGCCTGCCCATGCAAAAGATACAATATCAAATACAGAGCTGTCCGGGTTGCTTGCCATAAATACACCGATAACGGCAATCACAACAACGGTGATTCGTGCCACTACGATGGACATTTTCTCGGTAATCTTAATATGGAAACAGTCTTTTACAAGATTCTGCGATACTGCGGAAGCCGCCGCCAAAAGCTGTGAATCTGCCGTAGACATTGTTGCCGCGAGCATACCGGCAAGAATCAGTCCGCCGATAATCGCCGGAATCGCACCGTATGTACTCAATAAATGTGCCACCCGTACAATAATCGTTTCAGAATTGCTGCCTGTCAGCACTTCAATTGCGCCTGCCTTTGACATGCTGTAACCTACAATACCGATAAATACACCAATTGTTAAAGAAATCACAACCCAGACGGTTGCCACACGTCTTGAAATCTTTAATTTATTTTCATCTTCAATTGCCATGAAGCGAAGCAGAATATGCGGCATACCAAAGTAGCCCAATCCCCACGCCATTGTAGAAGCAATACTTAAAAAGCTGTATTTTTCCGCAGATTGTGTTTCTACCGAATAGCTGTGGAAGAAATCCAGATAACCCGGAAGCTGCCTTGCATTATCTATTACCACATCTAATCCACCCGCAACATTGATACCGAATACCACTACAACCACCAGCGCGATTGTCATAACAATACTCTGAATCAAATCGGTTGTACTTGCTGCCAGAAATCCGCCCAATGCACAGTAGCCGACAATGACTGCTGCACTGATTATCATGGCTGCCATATAATTCACCCCAAACAGGCTGGAAAACAACTTACCACAAGCTGCAAAACCGGAAGCCGTATACGGAATGAAGAAGATAATAATCATCAGTGCCGCAATGCCTGTCAGGATTCCTTTCTTATCACCGAATCTTTTTGCAAAGAAATCCGGCACGGTAAATGCCTCATAGGCTTTGGAATACACACGGATTCTTCTGGCTACAATCAGCCAGTTGACATATGTACCGATTGCAAGCCCAATGGCTGTCCATGCTGCACTTGCAACACCGGAAAGATAGGCAACACCCGGAAGTCCCATTAACAGCCAGCTGCTCATGTCTGATGCTTCCGCACTCATCGCTGTTACAAACGGGCCTAATTTTCTGCCGCCCAGATAAAAATCATCGACGCTGTTATTCTGCTTCGAGCAGTAAAAACCAACACCTAACATTGCCGCAAGATATATAAGAATCGCGGCCATAATAATAATTTGTGACATAATTCTACCTCTTTTTTTCGATTTAAACCATAAAATTATAACACAAATTAAAATTTCAGTAAATAAATATTCGACAAATCAACAAAAAAGCCGCCGCTTTTCAATCTGTGTATCTGAATTTCCGACTGTGTTCTGTCCGGATTTCAGGTTTTGATTGATGAAAGCAGCAGCTTTTCTATTTTATTCTATTACTTTTTATGTATTATTCGTATAACGGATACTTGTCTGTTAATCCCTTAACCAGTTCCATAGCCTTTGCCTTATTTGCATCGACATCTTCTACAAGCATTGCGATTGCATCTGCTACAATATCCATATCCGCTTCATTAAAGCCTCTTGTTGTAACAGCTGCCGTACCCAGTCTGATACCGCTTGTTACAAACGGAGAAGCCGGGTCATTCGGAATCGTGTTCTTATTACATGTGATGTTGGCTGCATCTAAGAGCTTTTCTACTTCCTTACCTGTAACTCCCTTACTGATTAAGTTTACAAGCATTAAGTGGTTGTCTGTACCGCCGGAAACGATATCAAATCCTCTGTTCATTAATCCGTTGCAGAGTGCCTGTGCATTCTTTACAACATTTTCTGCATACGTCTTAAAGCTTGGGTCTAAGGCTTCCTTTAAGCAGACTGCCTTACCTGCGATAACATGCATCAGCGGACCGCCCTGAATACCAGGGAATACGCTCTTATTGAACTTGAACTTTTCAGCAGCTTCTGCTGAACTTAAAATCATACCGCCTCTTGGTCCGCGCAGTGTCTTATGGGTTGTTGTTGTAACAACGTCTGCATACGGAATCGGGCTTGGATGTGCACCGCCTGCTACAAGACCGGCGATGTGTGCCATATCTACCATTAAATATGCACCGACTTCATCACAGATTTCCCTAAACTTCTTGAAGTCAATAACCCTTGCATATGCACTTGCACCTGCAATAATCATCTTCGGCTTGCACTCTTTTGCGATTCTTAATACTTCATCATAGTCGATAAAGCCTTCTGCGGTTACACCGTAAGGTACGATGTGGAAATACTTACCTGAAATATTAACCGGTGAACCGTGTGATAAATGTCCGCCGCAGTCAAGACTCATTCCCATAACGGTATCTCCCGGCTCTACCATAGCAAAGAATGCTGCTAAGTTAGCCTGTGCACCAGAATGTGGCTGAACATTGGCATATTCACAGCCGAATAACTTCTTTGCCCTTTCTATTGCCAGTGTTTCTACTACGTCAACATACTCACAGCCGCCGTAATATCTCTTTCCCGGATATCCTTCTGCATACTTATTGGTAAGCGGACTACCCATTGCTGCCATAACTGCCTTACTTACAAGATTTTCTGATGCAATCAGCTCGATATGGCTTCTCTGTCTTGCGAGTTCGTCATCCATCGCTTTTGCAAGATCCGGATCAAAACTTGATACTTCATTGAATGAATACATGAATACAACCTCCATTTTTTTATCTTTATTCTTAGATTTTATAATTAAATCTTAAATAAGTCAATGGCTTCTGACAGATGACGTGCATTTGTTAATAAATCTTCTGCCGCCGTATTCAGTCCTTCCACTGCGCCGAGCTGTCTGTTGGCTGTTTCGGTTACTTCTTCGGAAGATGCTGCTGTTTCCTCGGATACTGCCGAAATACTCTGGATAGAGTCAATTGTAACGGATTTTGCTTCGGCAATTGTATCAATACCGCCTGTAATCTCATTTAAGTTACTTAACAGTTCTTCAAACCTGCTCTGAATCTGTGCAAAAACCTTCTCTGCATTTTCAAGGGATTCGCCCTGTACTTCTACAACATCTTCGGCTTTCTTTGCAATCCTAACGGTATCATTGGTCTTGTCATTAATCGTACCGATGATTTTCTGAATCTCATTTGCTGAGTTCACGGACTGCTCTGCAAGCTTGCGGATTTCAGAAGCTACAACTGCAAAACCGCGTCCTGCCTCGCCGGCTCTTGCTGCTTCAATCGAGGCATTTAACGAAAGCAGATTGGTCTGTTCTGCAATCTCATTAATCGCATCAACAATTTTTGCAATCGCCTTGGACGATTCTTTTAACTGTGCAATTTCCTCAATAACCTGATGTGTAATCTCAACCGTTGAACCGGCATTAATCTTTAACTCACTAATTGAAGCCATGCCGCTTGCTACGATACCGGTTGTCACATCGGCAATCTTTGCAATCTTATCCGAATTATCAGATACGATATTAATCTTATCTGATAAAGCATCCATCTGTCTTAAACAATGCTCTGAATCTTCTGCCTGCTGGACAACGCCCTGTTCAATCGCTTCGATAGAAGCTGTAATATCCTGTGTTTCAGCTAACAGCTGTTTTGCACTGTCCGAAACGGTTGATACCGAAGTATCCACACGTTCCGATACTGTCTTTGTCTTTTCAATCAGCTGCTTTACATTATCAATCATGCCATTGGTACTTGCCGCGAGCCTTCCAAATTCATCTTTGCTTTTAACATCAATATGTACGGTTAAATCACCACCTGCTGCCAGTTCCAGCTTATCCATAATCTTTTTAATCGTCAGACTGAATGAATAAGCAAAATAGCCGCCGATTACCATCGCAATAAGGAATGCAATCACTACAATGGTAATGGTTACAATACGGATTTTCTGTGCCTGTGATACAATCACGCTCTGCGGAATCAATGCACATACGGTAAATCCATCGTCTGTCTTGGAGTAGATAAACAGCTGCTTTCTGCCATTATATTTTACATAAGAGCTTCCGCTTACATCTTCACTGTCTGCAAGCTTTGTAAAAAATTCCTGATTCGTAAAATACTGCTGTCCATCCTGAATATCCATATAATTAGATACTACGATTTCACCGCCGTCCGGCGCAATCAGACCGATAATGCTCTTTGAACCCATATCAATATCTGAAAGCGGCTCCGTAACATAATCAACATCCAAGTCAAAGAACATATAACCAATTGCCTTTTTAGATGTTCCGAGCAGCTGCCTTGCAAAGCTTACAGAATAATCTGCCGCGCCGCCTGCCGCATCCAATACTTCACGGCTTGAAAACCATGTAGAACGCTTCTGGTCGATTGTCTTACCTTCTGCAGAATTTTTAATCTTGTCTATATATCCTGCACTGTCAGCATCTTTTATCGTTGCCGTGTATAAAGGCTTTCCGTAATTACCAAAAATGTAAATATTTGAAATTGCCTTATTTCCCAGTGCCGTAGAGGTTAAATTGGCACGCAGTGTTGCATAATTATTGCCCTCTGTAATCGGATCGCTGCCGTATAAACCGGAATAGTATTCCTGCACCATGGAATTATTAACCATATCCGTTGCCGTTGCCTTTACATTCGTAAACATCAGGTTGTAGTAATCTGCCGTCTTGGTAATCGTCGACTGCGATGACTGTGTATAACTCTTTGTAATTGCTTTAGAAGCGGTTGTATAAGAAGCCACACCCAGAATAATAATCAATGCAATCGGTATGATAAATGCACCAATCAGCTTAAATTTAATGCTCGACATTATTTTAACAAGCAGTCTGCCCTGTGGAATCTCCGGTTTTTTGATCTTCTTTATGCCCTTCCTTTTATTCCCTGCATGAGCCGCTTCACTGTCCGGCTCTGCATCTTCCTGGGGTACATCTTCAAACATTATGCCGTCTGTGTCCATGGGTTCCGATTCCTCAACATTATCCGTTCCCACATATCCGGCTGTATCCGCAATTTCAGCTGTTTCTACTGTTTCTGCCTGCTCTGCTGAATCTGTTGTTTCTGCTGTTTCTGCTGTTTCTTCCTGCACTGCTGAATCTGCTGTTTCTGCCTGCTCTGCTGAATCTGCTGTTTCCTGTATACCGTTATTATCAAGAGTATCATATTCTTCCACGGCTGCTTCTGATGACGGTACTGCCACAGACTCCCCTGCCGTATTCTCCCCCGGCAATTTATAATTGCCTTGTTGTGTTTCTTTACCACTCATTATAATACTCCTTTATTTTTCCTCCAATATTTTAACTGCACGATAATGTCTGCAATTTAGATGATATTATCATACATTATTTGTACGTTTTTTTCAACTCTTTCCTGTAAAAATTAACCATAACAAAAAGATATACAAAAGTGTTTTTGTGTATTTTCACAAAGTGTAAGCCCGCCGCAGGAAAAAATTACCCAAAAGCCGCCACCCGGATCATACGGACAGCGGCTTTTGCCAATTTTTTAAAATTATTTAAACTTCCTGTTCTTCTTCAATGGCAATCGATAATTCTTCAAGCTGCTTTGCATCGACCACATCCGGTGCGTTTGTCAGCAGGCAGGAAGCATCCTTTACCTTCGGGAAAGCAATTACGTCACGGATACTGTCACATTTTGCCATAAGCATAACAAGTCTGTCCAGACCATAAGCCAGTCCTGCGTGCGGCGGTACACCGTACTTGAAAGCGTCTAAGAGGAAGCCGAACTTCTCATTTGCCACTTCATCAGACATGCCCAGTGCCTTAAACATTCTTGCCTGAACGTCTGCCTGATGGATTCTGACACTTCCGCCACCGATTTCCGTACCATTTAAGACGATATCATATGCCTTTGCGCGGACTGCGCCCGGATTGGTTTCAAGCTGGTCAAGGTCTTCGTCCATTGGCATTGTAAACGGATGATGCATTGCCACGAAACGGTTTTCTTCATCAGACCACTCAAACTGCGGGAATTCCGTTACCCAGAGGAACTTGTATTCGTTCTTGTCTAACAGACCCATCTGACCTGCCAGTTCAACACGAAGTGCGCCTAAAACATTCCACACAATCTTGTTGCAGTCTGCGGCAAACAGCAGTAAATCGCCTGCCTGACCATCCATAGCCGTAACGATTGCCTGCATTTCTTCGTCTGTCATAAATTTTGCAAATGAAGACTTTAACGAACCATCTTCATGGATTGCAATGTAAGCAAGACCCTTTGCGCCGTAACCCTTTGCAAAATCCACAAGTGCATCAATCTTCTTTCTCGGCATTGCACCCTGTCCCTTGGCATTGATACCACGGACTGTTCCGCCGTTTTCAATGGCTGATGTAAATACGCCGAAGCCGCAGTTTTTCACAAGCTCCGTAATATTCTTTAATTCCATGCCGAATCTTAAATCCGGCTTATCAGAACCGAAACGATCCATTGCTTCCTGCCATGTCATACGCTGGATTGGCAGAGCCACATCAATGTCTAACACTTCCTTAAACAGATAAGCTAACAGACGTTCATTGACATCAATCACGTCATCTACGTCAACAAATGATAATTCCATATCAATCTGTGTAAATTCCGGCTGTCTGTCCGCTCTTAAATCTTCATCACGGAAACATCTGGCAATCTGCATATAACGGTCATAACCGGAGCACATTAACATCTGCTTGAATAACTGCGGTGACTGCGGCAGTGCGTAGAACTTACCCGGGTGAATACGGCTCGGTACAAGGTAATCTCTTGCGCCTTCCGGTGTACTCTTTGTAAGCATCGGTGTTTCGATTTCAAGAAAGCCTTCATTTGCAAGGAATGCTCTTGTGAGTGTCGCAACCTTACTGCGCATCATAATGTTCGACTGTAAATCCGGTCTTCTTAAATCCAGGCAGCGGTATTTTAATCGTAAATCTTCCTTTGTATTGATATTCTCCTCAATTGGGAACGGCGGTGTTTCAGATTCTGATAATACACGAATCTGTTCTGCAACCACTTCAATATCACCTGTCTTTAAATTCTCATTGACTGCGCCGGAACGCTTCTGTACCTTTCCGACTACTGCAATAACATATTCGTTACGGATACCGTATGCTTTCTTAAAGCCTTCGCTTCCGACCGTATTTTCATCAAATAAAATCTGTAAAATACCACTTCTGTCCCTTAAATCCACAAAAATGAGTGCGCCCAGATTTCTTCTGGTCTGTACCCAGCCCATTACGGTTACGGTTTCCCCGATATTTGCGGCAGAAACTTCTGTACATCTGTGTGTTCTTTTTAAGCCAACCATTGATTCAGCCATGTTGTAACTTCCTCCTAAACTCGCCTATTGCGGCTTTTCTTCATTCAATAAATCGTAAATATCCAGATTCTCAAGCCGGATTTTACTGTCCTCTATAAGCTTCAGCGTGGATTCTTCGTGAATCATGCGCTGAAATTCCAAAAACACGCGCATATCCATGTTTTTGATTTCTTCTATTATTATATCCACTGCGGTATCAATGTCAAATGCTTTTCGATACGGACGCTCAGAAATCAACGCCGCAAATTCATCGGTAAGCCGCAGTATTCTTGCGCCAAACGGAATTTCCTCCCCGCTTAAATTATTCGGATACCCGCTTCCGTCAAAACATTCGTGGTGATACAGCACCGTTTTCATAACCGTATCTGAAAAATCATACCGTTTCAGATATTCATATCCGATTTTGGAATGCATCCGCATATACTTCATTTCTTCAATGGATAACCCGTCACTGTTACGTCCGTACAGGTATGGGGAGAGCTTTAATTTACCAACGTCGTGAATCATTCCCGCCAGCTTTAACTCATACGCTTCATCTTCGCTCATGCCCAGCCTTTTTGCAAGCGCATAAGTCAAATTTCCGACCAGTATCCCGTGAGAAATACCATCTTTGAAATCATTGATAATATTTTCTTCCAGTCCGCAGTCCTGCATATGTTCCTCCAGTCCATTCATTAAAAATTATTTTCACTGAAAAACTTTCGTTTCCGCTCAATCATTTCATCAATCCGCTGTATGTAATTCGTGACGTCCTTTACATTTTCAATCCGCTCAATGCGTCCTGCCTGTCCGCCTTCTGTTTCATTCTGAAAAACAATCTTTGTAGAAGCGCCTGCACCCATTGCGATAATTGTCTGCTTTTCTTCCATAATTAAAATGTTGTAAATACACTCAAGCCCCGGCTTGCTGTAACCCACATTTTCAAAGTTACCCGCCATATTCTTCTGCCTATACATATAATATGGCTGATGTCCCATCTGGTGTGCATAATCTGCCGCCATGGATACGATTTCGTCGCTGTTGTCCATTTGCAAATCCAGATATTTTTCGCGCCAGATATTTAATGCCGCCGCACGCTTAATCGCAAGCGAATGAACGGTCAGGCTTTCCGGTGCAAGTGCTTTTATTTTTTCAAGCGTATGCTGTACCATTTCTTTATTTTCGCCCGGCAGTCCAAGAATCATATCCATATTGATATTGTCAAGCCCAGCTTTTCCTGCCAGTGCAAATGCTTCTTCAATCTGCTCCACCGTATGTCTGCGCCCGATTAAATCCAGTGTCTGCTGGTTCATTGTCTGCGGATTAATGGAAATGCGGTCTACATGGTGTGCCTTTAATACACACAGCTTCTCATAGGTAATACTGTCCGGTCTGCCCGCTTCTACGGTCAATTCCCGGCACGCTGACAAATCAAACTGCCGCTCCAGCTCTGTCAGTAACATATCCAGCTGTCCTGCGCTTAACGTCGTCGGCGTTCCGCCGCCAAAATAAACCGTATCCAGTCTCCGTCCACGCATCGCTTCCGATACATATTTCATTTCCTTTAATAAAGCTTCCAAATACGGTTGTACTTTGCTTTGATATGCCGCCAGCGAATAAGATGTAAATGAGCAGTACAGACAGGTTGTCGGACAGAACGGAATCCCGATATACAGGCTGTATCCGTTCTTATAATCCATTTTTTCCAAAATGCTTTTCTCTGTCTGTGCAACCTGTAAGGCAAGCTGCGCCTTTTTCTCACTGACAAGGTGCTTTTTTGTAAATTCTCCCAAAATCTGCTCGCGGTCTGCACCTTTTTCCAACAGGGTATAGGCGATTTTACTTGGGCGCACACCCGTAAGATAGCCCCACGGCAGTGTCTTGTTTAACTGTGCAGATAACTTTGTATACAGTGTACATTTAAACGCTTCGTGGAGTTCTTTCTTGGAACGCCCGTCTTTTTCCGGTACTTCCGGTTCAATCACAATATCCTGTGCTGTGCGTGTCTGCTCTGCCTGCTCCTGATACTGCATGACCTCTGTCCGCGGATAAAAGGATTTAATAAGCACCACTGCATCATCATAAAAATCCATGTCGGATATTTTTATATATATCATGTTTCATTCCTAACTTACTGTTTGTTGCATTTTTATATCTTTAAAATTTTCACTGCAAAAACGGATTGTATTTCTTTTCATATGCCACACTCGTCGATTCTCCATGTCCCGGAAAAACTTTGGTATCTTCCGGCAGGATAAGAAGCTTTTCTTTAATGGAACGCACAATGGCACTCATGCTGCCGGTCGGAAAATCCGTTCTGCCGACAGATGCCGAAAACAGCGTATCTCCTGAAAATAAAATGCCTGCTTCTGCAATATAATAGCAGCTTCCGCCCGCAGTGTGTCCCGGTGTGTGAAAGACTTCAATATCCAGTCCCGCAATAGATAAATGTGCTCCGTCCTTATGGTACACATCTGCATCAAGCACCGTACTGCGCCCATAACCCTGTGACAGATTCATCTGTGGACTGTGTAAAAGTTCCTTTTCATCTTCAGATACATACACCTGTACGTTATGTCTTTTGCGTACTTCCTCTGCCGCTAAAATATGGTCATAATGTCCGTGTGTTAAAAGGACTGCACAAAGCTTACAGCCGGATGCCGCAATCATTTCATCAATTTTGTCCGGCAAATCCGGTGCATCAATTAAAATACATTCTTTGGCTTCCTGATTGCAAAGCAGGTAACAGTTCGTCCCCACATCTCCCAGCACCCTGAAATCCAGTTCAATCTTACCCATGTATAATATACTCCTTCCAGCAGTGCTCATACCGCCAACACCACGTAAAATTGTGCCGTCTGCGGCACAATTTTGCTATTTGAAAAATCTTTGATATAAGGATTTTTCAAATTCCGAAAAAGCTGCCATTTATGGCTTTTTCAGATACCTGCCGTTTGCCAATACCTTGCAAAATTGTAATGCATGCATTACAATTTTGCTATTCCGAAAAGCTTAGATATAAGGCTTTTCGGAATTTAGCCGGTGGCTCTCATGATATCCGTCACGCCTTCGATTTTCCTTAACTTATCAACCAGACGGTTTAATTCTTCTTTTCCATGGATATCAAATCCCATGTTAATCGTAGCCAGTCCTTTTTTATTGACACGGCTGTTCATAAACATCACATCAACATTTGCTTCCGTAAATACACGGGAAATATCAATAATTAGTCCTGTTCTGTTATTGGCAAAAATGTTAATCTCTGCACCGTATTTTTCTTCCTTAGAACCTGTAGACTCCCATTCTGCTTCAATCAGTCTTGCACGCTCGCTGTCCGGAAAGTTCAAAATATTGATACAGTCTGTCCGGTGAATGGAAATACCTCTGCCTCTTGTGACAAAACCGACGATTTCATCACCCGGAACCGGATTACAGCACTTTGAAAAACGAACCGCGACATCATGGATGCCTTTGACAACAATACCACCCTTATTCTTTTTGGACGTTTCCTTATTGGCTTTGGCTTCATTCTGGACGATTTCTTCCAGCACCTGTGTATCGGTAATTTCTGCCTTCTTGCGCTTTTCGTATTCTTCGGACAGTTTGTTGATAACCTGTCCTTCTTTTAATCCGCCGTGTCCGACAGATGCCAGCATGGACTCCCAGTCCTTAAAGCCATATTTGCGCAGCGCTTTTTCGATAATCTCCGGCTTTGTAAGTTCTGATAATACAATGCCCTTCGTCTTGCAGTATGTTGACAGCATTTCTTTTCCTTTTAAAATGTTGTCTTCTTTTAATTCCTGCTTAAACCACTGGTTAATTTTATTGCGTGCCTGTGTACTTTTGACAATACTTAACCAGTCACGGCTCGGTCCTTTGGAATTCTGTGATGTAATAATCTCAATCCGGTCACCGCTCTTAATCTGATAATCAATATTGACAAGTTTTCCATTGACTCTTGCACCGACCATCTTATTACCGACAGCACTGTGGATACTGTATGCAAAATCAATCGGACAGGAACCTGCCGGAAGATTTTTGACATCACCGGAAGGTGTAAAGCAGTATACACTGTCTGAGAACAGATTGAGGTCATTTTTAATAGAAGATAAAAATTCCTTGTTATCGGACATTTCCTTCTGCCATTCCAGAATCTGACGCAGCCAGCTCAACTTTGCTTCTTCGGACTCATTGCCCGTTTCTCCGCTCTTACCTTCCTTATATTTCCAGTGTGCTGCAATACCATATTCAGCAGTACGGTGCATTTCATAAGTACGAATCTGGATTTCAAACGGCTGTCCGTTTGATGCAATCAGTGTGGTATGCAGGGACTGATACATATTGGGCTTCGGCATGGCGATATAATCCTTGAAACGTCCCGGAATCGGCTTGTACATTTCATGAATGACACCGAGTGCCGCATAACAGTCCTTCACGGTATCTACAATAATACGCACGGCAAAAATGTCGTAAATCTGGTCGAGTGTCTTATTCTGGTTGACCATCTTTCTGTAAATGGAGAAGAAGTGCTTGACACGTCCGTTAATCTCTGCTTCAATGCCCGCATTGCTGATGTGCATGCCGACTTCTTTGATAATGCTGTCGATAAATGCTTCTCTGCCTGCTTTATTTAAGTTAATCTTTTCAACCAGATCCTGATAAACATCCGGCATCAGATACTGCATGGATAAATCGTCCAGTTCCACTTTAATCTTGGAAATACCAAGACGATGTGCAATTGGTGCATAGATTTCCATCGTTTCACGCGATTTTTCAATCTGCTTTGCCGGTGTCTGATACTGCATCGTCCGCATATTATGCAGGCGGTCCGCCAGTTTAATCAGGATAACACGGATATCCTTTGCCATGGCAAGAAACATTTTTCTTAAATTTTCTGCCTGCACTTCAATCTTATCATGCTGGTAATTTAACTGGGTCAGCTTCGTAACACCATCAACCAGCAGTGCCACTTCCGCACCGAATTCTCTCGTAACGTCTTCACTCGTCATCACAGTATCTTCTACCACGTCATGCAAAAGTCCCGCAATAATTGTTTCTTTATCAAGTTCCAGCTCTGCAAGGATAATTGCCACGCACAACGGATGGATAATATACGACTCACCTGATTTACGTTTCTGTCCTTCATGGGCGTCCCTTGCTATCTTATAAGCCCGTTCAATGTCGGATAAATCCGATGACGGGTGGTATTTACGGATTTCCTGTATCAAATCCTCATATAACACTTCAGGGCTGGTAAAATCCGCAGGTGTCGCAACCTGCTTCTCCAATCTGTCTGATTTCTGATTTGCCTCGTTTACTCGTACTATTTCTTCTGGCATACGCTACCTCCGCGTTCACTGTATAGGAAAAATTATTACCATTATATATTCTGATACAAAAAAATACAACCCCTATACGGAAGCGTAAGTTTTTTCCATAAACTCTTTTGTAGCCGCCGCATTTTCCGGAACGGTATTTTCAAGCGTACAGTGTACATACGGCTTATGCTCTTTAATCTTCTTTAAAAGGAGCGGATAGTTCAGGCTTCCAGTTCCTGCTGCAATCGACTTTAACTCATTACCTTCGACCACATAATCCTTGCAGTGTACGACTGCAATTTCATCACCAAGCAGTTCAAATGCCTGATTGATAATCTCATCCTGTCTGTCAATGTTATCCACGCAGAGCAGATTTACTGGGTCAAAGATAATCTGGAGATTTGGAGAATCAATCGCATCTAAAACCTTTCTTGCGCGTTCCACGGTACATACAATGTGCTTCCATACCGGTTCAATGGCGATAATCACACCGAACTGCTCTGCGCACTTTACAATTGGTCTTAAATTTTCAATAAAGGTCTGTAACGCTTCTTCTGTATGGTTTGCAGGCTCGTACTTGTATTCGGTATTAACCGCGCCTGTTTCTGTTCCAACCACACCGCAGCCTAAAATGCTTGCAAAACGAATCGATGCAATATATTTATCCACGATTTTTTTGTGCTGTTCCAGATCCGGGTTGCAAAGATTCAGATAACAGCCAAGGACTGCCACATCCACATCATTTTTTCTGCAGATTTCTTTCATATACATCGCAAGTCCCGGTGTCATCGTTTCGATTTCCGGCTTAAATTCCTTGATAGACTTTGCCAGCGCAATGTGCATACAGTGAAATCCCATATTGTGGATATTTGCCACCATTTCATCCAGCGGTGCATATTTTGTATCATGTGCTCTAATACCTAATCTCATAGCTTATTCTCCATTCTGACATCATTTTTCTTTTATTTTACTACGCAATGCCCGCTTTCGTCAAATCACCATGTCATATCATTTTCAGACAGTGCTTTATAATAAGTAATTAAAGGTATAAAACTCTGTGCAAAGCCCTTTGTACTGGAACCTGCACCAATAACGGCATCTTCTTCCTCACGCTTTTGTCCGTTGATAGTCGACGGTTTTTCATAAATGGCTCGTTTAAAGGTTTCAAGTCCCGGCGCAAGGTATTTTTTATCCCCGGTTAATTCATAGGCAATCGCAAGTGATTCCAACAGCAGTGTATTGTTGCCAAGACGTGCAAGACTTGGCAATTCCTTATAATAAAACAGTCCGTTATCCATCAGGCAGTTCTCTATTAAATCATCCACCGCGCGGATAAGCATTTCTTTGATGTCTTGCCGCGGAAATTCCCGGTAATAGCGCATAACACTTCCAACCGCAACGGAAATCATAAAGCCCACACGAATTGCAGTGTTATCCGTATACGGCGCCAGCCAGCTTCCGTACTCATCTTCCCACACTTCAAAGCTGTGAATAATCCAGTCACATTTTTCCACCCATTTTTTGTCGTGAGTTTCTATATAAAGTGCTGTCAGCGTACGCAGCGCCCAGCCAGTTTCTCTTGCATTGGCTTCCCCTGCATGGGCATACATCGGTGTATCCAAAAGACGCAATACATTTTCACCGATACCAATGGCACTTGCCAGTCCCCGCTCATCTCCGGAAAAATGATAATAATCTAACAAGCCTTCCACCCACTCATGCGAACATACCATTACGCCGTTGGCACAATGCCCTGCCGTATGCTCCCACTGTCCGCCGATGCGCAATGGATTTTTGCTGTAATGGCAGATATCAACGTCCATCCAGTGTTTTGCCGTTACCAGAAGATAATCCAGATACCTTCTTACCCCCGTACGCGCATACTGTAATGCGCAGGAATGCGGAAAGTCGTATTCATTATTTGACCACACAACTCTGCCGTTACCCCTGCCCTGCATAGTGTAACCGGAATCCCACGTATCACCCCAGTTTAACATTCCATAACAGCGTGCATGGGCATCCGCTTTTCCCATTAGTGCAATTTCCACATCATTATTGAGCTTTTCCGGGAAAACATCTAACATAACACCTGCTTCCTTAAAAATGCGAGGTGCAATGCATGGTCTGTCCGGCATCTGATAAATTAAACTCCGGTTATCCAGCTCCCAGACAGGTTCTTCCGGTGCATGAAAATGCATTAAGAACTGCTGTTCTCTTGCCATACCCGGCTGCATCACAACATTTCCCACACCTTCCGGCACAAGCATCACACTGATTCCGTTTTTATCGGCACGCACCGCCTTCGGGTAATTCTGCTGTGCCTGATAAACGGTAATACAAAGTCCGTCCTTCTCATCGGTGCGGTCTGCCATAAAGGTTCCGTATAATACTTCTGCAAAATGCTCATTTGCCTCTTTTAACAAATATTTTGCATCAATCACTTTATTGACCGGCTCACCGTCTTTTCCAATAAAGAAATCCGTTTTATAGTTAGAACTTCCAACCAGTGTCCGCACAGTTTCCGGCGGTGTCTTTTTTTCAATAGCTTCCAGTTCCAATATGCCCCTTGTATGAAAAAGAGGACCTTCATTTGCCGAATTGTCTGTCAGCGTATCCCCACAGCCTGTCGAATCCGTTTCCGCATCAAAATTCATCGGAATCAATGCATCTGATACAGCTTCTGTCCCTGCTTTGTAGTGAAATACCAGTGACTTTATCGTAAGCGGGTTATCTGTCGTATTGATAATCCGATAGGATACCTCTGTCCATGGTTTGCCCGCATATGCCGTAAGCCGCAGCTCAAACCGGATGTTTTTTGCGTCACCCGTACCGCCATTGACTGTATCGTCTGCCCGGCTGCATAGACTGCTTCCTTCCGCCGATAAAATCACACAGACCGGACCTGCTTCCACCACGCGCCATGTATCAATCTGCATATCATAGGTATCTCCGTTACCATCCTTTAAATACGGTCCTTCAAAATCTGCAGCTTTGTATATTTTTCTGCCGTCATCGAGTTCTTTAAAAATGCTGCCGCTGTGGTTGGCGACTTCATATTTTAAACACCCTGTATCTATCCGGAAGCCGTCTGCAACCTTTTCTACTGTTGCTGTCATTCCTTTTCCGGCCGTTTTATTTATGTTACTGTTGGTTCCGGCTTTTGCGTTAACATCAAATTGCAATACCGCTGCTTTATTTGCTGGTAAGTCCGCCAGAAAACGCAAAAACAGGTAGCGGATACTTCCGTCATCATAACGTGCTGTCACCTTTGGCTGGATTAATACCGGACTGCCGTTCTGCAAAACCGCCATATCCTCTGTTTTCGTATATGCTCCTTTTTTGAACGGAATTGTCACACTGACCGGTTCCTCGATTCTTGCATATTTATATAACTTCTCGCAATAAATTTCTATCATAATTTTCCTCCAATCTTTGTGCAAGCACAGCTCTTTTTTTCCGCTTTTTACAGGCTTATTCGCCGTGCCGCGGGAAAGCTTCGCTTTCCCACTGTCGGGCATTCGCCCTATCGTATGAAACCGTCTAAAAGCGCTTTGTGCAAGCACAGCTCTTTTTTCCGCTTTCATACGGCACTGCTCATTGCTTACGCACATTATAACATATTTTCTGTATGTTTCTACTGAATCGGCGGTTGGCTTTGGGGAAACTACTGATTTTTTATTCAAGAATGTGGTCTTATTTGCTGCAATAAATTTACACTGGTGATTTTGTGCTTTTTCTGATATACTAATGTGATAATGTTGGGCGAAAACCCACAACTGTAACGCCCGCACGGATTTTTACCGCTGCTTCGCAACAAACCGCTCAATATAAGGCAGGCGGCACCGAAATGCCTGCGGAAATGGGGATTAATATGAACTACGCTGAAATTAAATACTGTGATATTGCCAACGGACCGGGAGTGCGCACTTCTTTGTTTGTAAGCGGCTGTACACACCACTGTCCGGGATGTTTTAATGAAATCGCATGGGATTTTGAATACGGAAAGCCGTTTACGCAGGAAACCATCGATGCTATACTGGCTTCATTAGAACCCGGTTATATTGCCGGGCTGACACTGCTTGGGGGCGAACCGTTTGAATATGCCAACCAGCAGGGGCTTCTTCCGCTGTTACAGCAGACCAAAAGCCGCTTTCCGCAAAAAAATATCTGGTGTTTTACCGGATACCTTTTTGACAAAGACATCTGTGGACAGATGTGTGAAAAATGGGATGTCACCCGCGAAATGCTTTCCTATATTGATGTCCTTGTGGACGGAAAATTTATGCAGGAACTCAAAAGCCTGAATTTAAAATTTAAGGGCTCTTCCAACCAGCGCACAATTCTGGTACAGGAATCCCTTGCCAAGGGAAGTCCCGTTTTGCTTTTCTAATAAAAAAATAATGAATGGAGATTATCTTATGAACACAATTGTAAAATTAAAAAAACTGACACCAAATGCCATTATTCCGACTTACGGTACTGCCCAGTCTGCCGGTGCAGACCTTTATTCCGGCATGGAACAGCCTGTAACAATTGAACCGGGAAAAACTGAATTTATCCACACCGGTATCGCCATTGCCATTCCGGAAGGACTGGTCGGTCTGGTGTATGCACGAAGCGGCATGGCATGCAAAAAAGGCATTGCCCCTGCCAACAAGGTTGGGGTCATTGATGCCGATTACCGCGGTGAAATCATGGTTGCACTCTATAACCACGGAAATGAAGCTGTTACCGTTGAACCGGGCGACCGCATTGCACAGCTTGTACTGACACCATTTATTACCGCCGCTTTTGACGAAGCCGATTCTTTAGACGAAACAGACCGTGGAAACGGCGGCTTTGGTTCTACCGGAACAAAATAGCTGCAACGAAACTGCTTTGAAATGAGGTTCTATGTATTTTGAAAATATTCCTGTTTTTAGCGAATTGAATTTATTTTCTATTTTATTGAGAATTGCGCTTGCCCTGATTTTAGGCGGTGCACTGGGAATTGAACGCGAGCAGAAACAACACCCCGCCGGATTTCGTACTTATGTGATTGTGTGTCTGGGTGCAACTCTTGCCTGTATCACCAATCTTTATATGTGTGAACGGCTTGGCGGCACAGACCCTGCCCGGATTCCGGCACAGGTTATCAGCGGTATCGGCTTCCTCGGCGCTGGAACGATTCTTGTCACGCGCAACAATCATGTCCGCGGTCTGACCACTGCCGCAGGGCTTTGGTGCTGTGCCACGATTGGCATTGCCGTAGGCTCCGGCTTTTACTGCGGTGCTGTTTTATGTACGGTTATGATTATATTTTCCCTGCGTATTTTGTCGCGCGTTGACAAACGGCTGATGCGTTTTAACAAGTACATCTCCATTTATGCAGAATATCAGGATTCTTCCTTTATCAAGGACCTGATTGAATACTGCAACCTGCATAATTACGAATTACATAATCTGGAAATTTATCCGACCCATGAGCAGCGTTCCGGTTTTGCCACATTTTATGTGCGTGTACAGAATCCCATTATGCGCCAAACTGTTTTAACGGATATCCGCGGTCTTTCTAATTCACTGATCATCGAAGAAATCCGTTGAATTATCCGGATATCGGATATCTTCCAGTTTGCGCTGTCTGTCTTTATGGATTCACAGATTGTACTTATCAAAATTTCAGCTTACCAAAAAAGAGATTTACGAAGCCGGTCATTATTAAACCGTTTCCTCGTAAATCTCTTTTATTTTACAATATAAAATTCAGACTTTTATTTTGGACTGTATCCGTCCATGCTGCGTGCCGGTGTACTATTTATGGGACTATTCGTATACGGCACTGTTCATCACAACGTCCTGTGCCTTCTGTAAGAGCATGGCACGTACAATCTTATCTTTTCCATACTTTTCAACAAAACTGTCTTTATTGGTAAAGCCCATCTTATCCGCAAAGCTTTCCAAATCGCCCTTGTATTCATAATCTGTAATACTTAAATCTTCCTGTTCAATAATAGACTGGAAAATCAAATCCTGTGCTACGGCACGCTTTACATATTCCTCAAATGAAATACCAAAAGATTTCTGGCAATACTCATCATTTGATAAGCCCTGCATCAGTGCATAGAACTTAATGGATGTTTCTAATTCTGACTGCTTGCTTGACAGATATTCTTCCGGATAGCCTGTAATTTCACAGTTTTGCTGAAGCTTTGTAAGAACTGCTTCTTTCTTGGCATCTTCAATCTGTTCGTCAATCGTTTCCTGAATATCATCTTTGATAGACTGTCTGTATTCTGCTACCGTATTGCATGAAAAATATTCCTGTACATACGCATCGGTAATCATCGGTACATTGGGCTGTTCAACCTTTTTCATTGTAATATTGTATACAATGCGGCTGCCCGCATATTCCGGTGCATCTTCAAAATCTTCCGGCACGGTTAAAATTACAACCTTTGTCTGACCTGCCGACATGCCGTATAATGCATCAATAAATCCGTCAATGACAAATGTATCTGTTCCTAAAATCAGCGAGTAATCTTCGTTACTGAAGCCTGAAACTTCTTCGCCGCCGATTGTTCCGGTAAAGTCTACCGTTACCTGATCCTTATCCCTTGCTTCTCTTGAAACCTCATCATAAGTCGTATTGGATGTCAGGTCGTTCTGAACTTTTTTTTCAATCAGTTCATTCTCAATTGCCTGTTCGTCTACCGATACGGTAATCCCCTTATACTGTCCTAATTTGACATAGTCGCTTGCTTTCGCTTCAAAATTCACTTTAATCTTAGTGTTACAAGCCACAGCTGTCACCATCAGTGCCGCTGTCATCACAGCTACACCTGCTCTTTTTAATAATCCTGTTTTTTTCATTCCTGTTCTACCGCCACCAGACGGTCCTCCCATCATGTAATTTATGCTGCTGACGGTAAATCCCATCAATATCATTTATGTTTATACCACATTTCTTATCAAATTCATAGGTATTGCACACAATTTTCACACATATTACACATTTTTTATATTACAAATGCCCCCGTATACACGAGGGCATTTTATCAGCTTTGCCGATTAAATTATGCTAACTTAGACTTTGCAAGTTCTGCAAGCTTTGCAAAACCTTCTGCATCGTTGATTGCCATTTCTGACAATACCTTTCTGTTTAAGTCGATGTTTGCAAGCTTTAAACCATACATGAACTTGCTGTATGATAAACCATTCATTCTTGCAGCAGCATTGATTCTGGCAATCCATAACTGTCTGAACTGTCTCTTCTTCTGCTTTCTGCCCTTGTATGATTCTGTTAACGCTCTCATTACAGACTGCTTTGCAACTCTGTACTGCTTAGAACGTGCTCCTCTATATCCTTTAGCGAGCTTTAATACTCTGTTATGTTTCTTCTTTGCGTTCATACCGCCTTTAATTCTTGCCATTTTCTATATTCCTCCTTAAAATTCACACAACCTCATATTAGAGATAAGGCATAATCTTCTTCATTGTCTTTACATTTGTTGCATCTGTCATAGCTGCATGTCTTAAATTTCTCTTTCTCTTTGTTGTCTTCTTTGTAAGAATATGGCTCTTGTAAGCTTTCATTCTCTTTAACTTTCCTGTTCCAGTCATTTTAAAACGCTTAGCGGCTGCTTTTTTTGTTTTTACCTTTGGCATAATAATCCTCCTAAATGTTCTCTATAATTTCAATTTATTTTAACGTTTTTCAGTTAAAAACATCATCATGCTCCGGCCCTCGAGTTTTGGAGCTTTTTCAACAACTGCAATATCACTTAACTTCTCAGCAAATTCTTCCAAAATGTGCTTGCTGCTGTCGATATGTGCCATCTCACGTCCACGGAAACGAAGTGTTACTTTAACCTTGTTGCCTTTTTCAATGAACTTTCTGGCTGCGTTATTCTTCGTATTTAAATCATTCACATCAATATTCGGTGATAATCTGACTTCCTTGATTTCAATTGTCTTCTGTTTTTTCTTTGCTTCTTTTTCTTTTCTTGCAAGCTCATATCTGTACTTTCCGTAATTTACAAGCTTACACACCGGTGGATTCGCTGATGGAGCAATCTTTACCAAATCTACATTGGCTTCCTTTGCCAGCTTCATTGCTTCCTTTGGTGGCATCACACCAAGCTGCTGTCCTTCTTCTCCAATAACACGAACCTCTCTGTCGCGGATTTGTTCGTTAATCATTAATTCACTAATAGTAGTGCACCTCCATAATTAGCATGATGTTGAAATAGCAAACAGGTCTATTCCTCATAAAAAAATAGAACGAATAACCAATTCCCGTTATCCGCTCTACTCTAATCCTAATATCTTATATTCTCCACAAATCCAGTGAAAAATTATATCATTCATAAAATATAAACCCGAGTCGCCTGCTGCGCTAAGGTGAGAGTGGATACCCTGCTTCGTTTTACAACTGTTACAGTTTAACATCTTATCGTTTCTTTGTCAATAACCTTTTTGTATTTTCCACGGCATTTTTTTACATCAGCTCTGCAATGCCCGAAAGGCGCACATACTGGTCGGAAATTTTATACCATGTCGGAAAATCCACAACGCCGGTCTGCGGCAGATTAAAAATCCGCTGGAAGACCTTTACTGCCTCTGCCGTACGTTCTCCGTAAATACCGTCTGCAACCAGCACCGGAATGGCATTATAAAATTCTCCAATCAGATTTAACTGTTCCTGTATCTGTTTAACCTTCTGCCCTGATGAACCGATATCTAAATCCGCTCCCGGCCATGAAGACGGAATCCCGCTGATTTCTTCCGCCGTATTGATATAAATGGTATCCCCATAGTAATACTGCAAAATTTCAATCGCACTATAATTCTGGTCGCCTAAGTATTTACTGCCCCACTGGCTTAACCACTGTGGACAGCTGACTCTTTTTCCATCACAATACTGTGTTAATATCGGCTGTTTGACGTTTGGTCTTGACAGATACGTATCAAATATCTCATCTACCACCTGTGAAATATTCCCAAATATATTTCTGTCTGCAATCCATTTATGGTCATATGCCGTAGAGGACGTAATCGTAAAATTATACCCCTGATTGCGATACCACTCTGTATACACACGGTTTAACGTAAAGGACATTATGGCATGGATATTGGCTTCCAATGTCTGTCTTGGCCATGTTGAATAGATTTCACTGCTTGCCACATTTTTAATATAATCCCTGTAACGCACATAGTAATCCTGTGCTGTGGAATCGGCCGGCGTGCCGTCATGGACAACAACCATTTCCGGCACCACCACACGGCTTAATACAATTTCTCCCGGTTCTCCGACCGGCTTTATCTCACTTTCAGCAATTTTAGGCGGATATTCCGCAAATAACGTATGCGGTCCAATTACAATATTTTTCGGTGATTCCGACACCCGTCTTGGTTCCATCGGCATATTCTGCAGGCTTAATTCCCCTGAAAGCACATTGACAGCCGACACGCTGAATGCCTCATAACCCTCCGCCCTGACCGTCACGGTATATTCCGCATACGGCTGTTCAATCCCCGGTTCCATGCTGTACTCTAACGGCGGCGCAGCAAGCCCGACATCCTCTGTCAGTCCGCTGTTATCCGTGTCTAACACCTCCAGCACTGACTCCGGGTCTGCTGTATAAGAAACCTCCACCCTTGCATTTTGAACCGGCTGATTCGTATCCCTGTCAATAACACTGACACGCAGTGTTCCCCGGTCAACCGCATTGTCCGGCGTTTCAAGTGTGTGTACATACCCTACGTTCATTTCTATCTCCATTGGTAATTTTTGTATCAATATATGCAACGATTGGGAAAGTGATGAATAATATAACTGTGATAAGACTGTTATGGAGGCTTTATGTCTGAAATAACGATAGCACTTGACGCCGGACACGGCGGCAGCGACTCCGGCGCCGTTTATAAAAGCCGTAAAGAAAAAGACGATACACTGCGGCTGACCCGCGCTGTCGGACAAATTCTTGAAAACAGCGGTATCAATGTCTACTATGTACGCGAAGATGATGAGTATGAAACCCCATTTAAAAAGGCAACCGATGCCAATAATGCCGGTGCGGATTACTTTGTATCCATTCACCGCAATTCCTCAGAGCGCCCGAACCAGTACAACGGTGTGGAAACACTTGTATACAACGATTCCGGCATCAAAGCCGTGCTTGCGCGCAATATCAATGAGGAACTTGAAAAGGCAGGCTTTAAAAATCTCGGTGTAACCGAACGCCCGAATCTTGTCGTTTTAAAACGTACGAAAATGCCAGCCGTACTGATTGAAGCAGGTTTTATCAACGACGATGAAGATAACCGTATTTTTGATGAAAATTTCAATAAAATTGCACAGGCCATTGCCGATGGTATTTTAAAGACACTTTACGCACAGGACATCAATTTTAATGAAATCCCGGATTATGTACAAAATATGCCGGAACCAGAAGCCTTTAACGGCACATATCAGGGGGATGCACAGGATACCACCCTGCCTCCAAGTCCTGCAACACGTCCTGGCATGAACGTTCCTTACCGGATGCAGAATCCAATGGAAGACAATGATCCCGAAAAACTCTACCGTGTCCAGGTCGGCTCTTTCCGCGATAAATCCAATGCAGAACGTATGCTCAACTCGCTTCTGATGGAAGGTTTTCCTGCATTTATGATTTATGAAGACGGGTTGTATAAAGTACAGGTGGGGGCTTTCCGATATCTTTCCAATGCAATCAAAATGGAACGCCGTCTCCGCTGCTTCCACTACAGTACATTCATTGTATATAACTGATTTTATATTTCTGCATCACCGGCGTGCGCCGCTAGGCGCACCCCAAAAAAAGCAGTACGAAAAATATACTTTCCGTACTGCTTTTACCTGATTATCTGATTTTTAACGAAACTGATACGTACATTCACCGGTAAATTCAACTGCCGCCTCATGTCCTTTCGCCTTTGCCGTCACTTTTCCTAAAGTACAGGACAGATAATTGTTCTGCTTTTCTACCGTCAGCGCCACCGTACCGGAAGGCTGGCTGCCGGTTTCATGGTATCTGACATTAAGGTTCACCTTAGATCCCATATCCGTATTTTCACCGACTGCTGTCAGCTCGGAGCGCTCACTTTTGATACGGACTGCCGTCTGCTCATTCCATTTTTCAAGTCCCTGTGCTTCCAAAACAGCCTCGCAGAAGCCTGTGTCAAATGACGTTGACAGACGAACAAGATTTTTATCCTTATCTAAATAAACATATAGATTTACCTGTGTAAAATCTGAAAACAGTGTTTCTGCCTGCTGCTGTAAATCATATTTGGAATAACCGGTAAACGTTGCAAGCATCGTGGTATAAGAATTTAACTCTTTATCCGCATACACACGGTTTAAGAAGTCTTCCACACCCGCCATCCACGCTTCTTTTCCAACAGTTACGGTATATTTAACCGTTGAAAGCTGTGTGCCGTTGATTTCCAGCGTTTCTTTCCCTTCTTTTTCATAGGTACTCTGATTCAGCACCGTGCCTGCTGCCCCGTAGACCTGCTCTGTCAGCTTATCGGCTACCTGCATATACTCCTGCATGGTATCCGCATCAACACTGTTTAATATCGTATGCAGTCTATTATAGTACGATTCGTACCCTGCTTCCTTTAAGAATTCTTTTAAATCCTTTTCGCCCACAGATACTTCTGCTTCCCGTTTCTTTTCACTGCCTTCTGCCGTTATATTTCCGTTTACCGTGCGTTTCGCGGCATCTAATTGCAGTTTGAATGTTCCTTTTGATAAGCCATGCTCTTTTAAATAATCTTTTCCGTCCAGTTCGGCTCTGGTAAATGTCACATTTCCCGTCAGCTGTGTCTGACCGGTCAGCAAATCCGATACTTCGGAAATCATGGTCTGCATGCCCTGCTTTGATTCTTCTCCCGCTGTCTGTAAAGCAGCCAATACCTGTGCCTTTGGGGAATATGCCGTTTCCAGATACGGATATGCAAATGCCGTACCTCCGCCAAGCACGATGACAATTGCCATCACAAGAATTGCTGCCAGTCCTTTTCTTTTCTTTTTATTATAGTTTGCCAAGAAAAACCTCCTATCTGCCGCACATTGCGGTCTCTGTCTGTTTACTTCTTTCTGCTGTATCTGACAAATTCGTAAATCATATCAAAATAAGTCTTTTCTTCGCTTGTTTCTTTGATTTCCCATTCAGAAAGCTTGTCCAAATTCGGGAAATACGTATCTGCATCGTATTTATAATCTACCTTTGTAATGTGTGCCGTATCACACAGCGACAGAAACTGCTTGTAAATACTGCCCCCGCCGATGATATAAATATCCTCTGTCGGATACTTTGCCAGTTCTTCTTTTGTTTCTTCAAATGACCGGCATACGATTGTATTTTTCGGTGCAAAGCCCGGATTTTCAGACAATACAATATTGGTTCTGCCCGCCAGTGCCATTGCCCCCGGCAGACTCTCAAATGTCTTTCGTCCCATGACAATCACCTTGCCCGTCGTTTCCTCACGGAAAAATTTTTTATCCTCCGGGATATTGACCAGCTCTCTGCCAGCCTTCCCAATAGCCCAGTTCCTATCTACTGCTGCAATTAAATTCATACTTCCTCTTTTCTGAGCGACTTTGTCGCGAAGCAACTACTATTGAAGCTTCTGATACAGTGCTTTCGGCACATACGCTTCCACTTCAATTCCGTTTTCTGTGTATTCTTCTTTGATAAGCTGTCCCTGTGCGCGGATCTGCTGGATTTTTCCGGCATCGGCGTATGCAAAGGTCTGTACCAGATGCACACGGCTCTCCCGGATAATCTTTTCCAGAATTGCTTCAAAATCTGCAATGCCGCTTCCGGTACGTGCGGAAATATACGCCGTTTCATCTGCCTTAAAATCCCGTAAAACCGGCGCTTCCGTATCCCCATTTTCAAACTTATCACACTTGTTAAACAAGGTCACTACCGGCTTATCACCAACTTCAAGTTCCTTTAAGGTCTTGTATACGACATCCATCTGGATATCCCTGTCCGGTGAGGATGCATCCACCACATGCACAATTATATCCGCATACTTTGCTTCTTCGAGCGTACTCTTAAATGCCTCTATCAGATTATGCGGAAGCTTGCGGATAAATCCGACCGTATCGGTCAGCAGGATTTTTTCACCGTTTGGAAGATTCATTGCCCTTGTTGTCGGGTCAAGTGTTGCAAACAACTTATCTTCCGAGAGGATTCCCGCATCAGTCATATAATTTAACAGTGTGGATTTTCCTGCATTGGTATATCCCACAATCGCCGCTACCGGAACTGCCGTGCGGCTTCTGTTCTGTCTTGCAACCTCTCTGTGATTCTTGATTTCTTCTAGATCTTTAGAAAGACGGCTGATTCTGTCACGGATAATTCGTCTGTCTGTTTCGAGCTTCTTTTCGCCCGGTCCTCTCGTACCGATACCGCCGCCCAGTCTTGAAAGCGTTGTTCCAAGTCCTGTCAGCCTGGTGGAGCGGTACTTTAACTGTGCTACCTCAACCTGTATCTTTCCTTCACTGGTCGTTGCACGCGAAGCAAAAATATCGAGAATGACCATGGTTCTGTCCATAACCTTTGTCCCCAGTGCATCTTCAAGATTCCTAAGTTGTGCCGGAGAAAGTTCATCGTCACAGATAATGCCCGTTGCCCCGGTTTCTTCTATAAGACTGCGGACTTCCTCTAATTTTCCTTTTCCGATATAAGTTGCCGGATGGTACGCATCACGCGGCTGGATTACCTTCCCAACCGTTTCCGCACCTGCAGTCTTTGCAAGTGCTTTTAATTCTTCAAGTGAGCTTTCCATGTCTTCCTGATTGTCTAACTGTACGCCAACCAGTAAAACACGTTCCTTCTGCTCCTCTGTATCATATCCCTGTGCCATTCATTCCTCTTTTCTGAGCGACTTTGTCGCGAAGCAGCGATATCTGCTCTCAATGCACTATTGCTTTCGCCCGGAAGCAATAGTGCTGTATGAACAAGCTTTAATTTATGGCTTGTTCATACTTCTCTTTTTTCCGCAGGCATTTCAATGCCGGAGGAACCGCGGGCTGAATTTATTCAGTCCTGCGATAAAAAGATATTTGTGCTGCCTGCGGCACAAATATCTGTGTGAAGAATCTTTAATTTAAGGATTCTTCACACTTTCTCCTTTATTTTCCATTTGACATTTTTGTTGCAATATAATCACTCAGATAAGCTGAAACTTCCTTTTCTGTGCTCATGCCCATCACCGTATCCGTAACGGCAGCGGCTTCTTTCATCGTCCATGAAGCAATATTTTTTCTTGTTTCCAGTACTTTTGATGCCGTCACGCTGAATTCATCTAATCCGAATGCTAAAAGCAGCGGTATCATTGCCGGATTGCCTGCGGCTTCCCCGCACATGCCGACTTCAATATTTTCCCGTTTTGCGCACTCGATAATACGCTTTACAGAGCGCAGTACCGCCGGATGGAATGCCGAATACAGATAGGCAACATTTTCATTGCCCCTGTCAACCGCAATTGTATACTGCGTTAAATCATTCGTACCAATAGAGAAAAAGTCGGCTTCCTTTGCTAAAATGTCGGCAAGCATACACGCCGCCGGTGTTTCAATCATGACGCCTAACAAAATATCCTTATCATACGGAATTTCTTTACTGTCAAGTTCCCGCATGACATTCTGCAAAATTGTCCGCACGTTGCGCACTTCACTCACACCGGTAATTAACGGAAGCATAATGCGGATATTGCCGTAGGCACTTGCCCGCAGGATTGCCCGCAGCTGTGTTGTAAAGACGTCGATTCTGCCAAGGCAGAACCGGATGGCACGGTATCCTAAAAACGGATTGCTCTCCTTTGTCAGCCCCATGTACGGAATGTCCTTGTCTCCGCCAATATCCAGTGTACGGATTGTTAAAACCTTGTTTTTACAGATGACCGCTGCCCGCTTATAGACTTCAAACTGTTCTTCCTCTGTCGGCATGGAAACACCGTTCATAAACAGAAACTCCGTCCGAAACAAGCCGACACATTCTGCCCCGGATTCCATCGCCTTGACGGCATCCTCTGCATTTCCGATATTTGCGGCAAGGCACACTCGTTTTTCATCCTGTGTGACTGTATCTTTATTGATATATTTCTTTAGCTCCTGCACCTGTTCTTCATATAACTTGCGTTTTTTGCGATATATTTCTATCGTCTTTGGAATCGGCTGTACAAAGACTTCTCCGTATTCACCGTCTACAATCACCATATCGCCGTTACCGATTTTTTCCAACGCATCTTTTACGCTTAATACCGCAGGAATTTCAAGCGCTCTTGCAAGAATGGCCGTATGCGAGGTTTCCCCGCCTTTTTCCGCCACGATTCCTGCCACATGCGCTGTATCCATAACCGCAGTAATGGACGGCTGGAGTTCCTTTGCAATAATAATCGTATTTTCCGGCAGATGTGTCAGGTCTACACTATGCACACCCAGTAAAATGCCCGCCAGACGGTCTTTTAAATCAATAATATCCGCAATGCGCTGTGCTACCGCCTCACTGCCCGAATTTTCAAAAATCTTAATATAGAGATTACACGTTTCTTCAACTGCCGCTTCCGCGCAGACCTTCTGCTCCTGTATCATCTGTAAAATGCCGTTGTCCATTTCCGCGTCATTAATCAGATAAATCTGGTTGTGCAGAATCAGTGCTGTCTTGTCCTTTTCGCCAAGCCGCTGTTTTAACTGCTCTATCATCTGCTGTGTTTCTTCAATAAACTGCGCCTTTGCCTTTTTATAACGTTCCTGCTCTGCCGCCGTATCTTCGATTTTTTTAACGAAAATTTCCATCTGCGGACTTTCTACAATCAAAGCCCGTCCCATTCCGATTCCTTTTGATGTACCTATTCCTCTAATCATATAAGCCCCCGTTTCCGCATTTTACGCTTAGCCGTTAAATACATATTTAATCATATTAATCAGTGTTTCGCTTGTATCCCTTGAATAGACGGTTTCACGTGCCAGTACCGGGTTGTCCGTAATAATATTGTCTACGCCCTTATTCGTCAGATTCTTAATAGATACTTCATTGTTGACCGTCCACGCAAAAACCTGTTTACCGGACTGATGAATGGCATCCACCGTTCTTTTGGATAAGAACGAAGCATTCATGCTGAAAAAGTCGATATCCGGCATATTAAAATAATCCCCGTATGCCACCGACAAAATATATCCCGTCTGGATTTTTGTATCATAGTGCTTTGCATATTTTAATGCATAATAGTCAAATGATGTAATCACACATTTATCTTCCATATTATACTGATGAATTAATTCTATCACTTTTTCTGCCAGTTTTACACTGGAAGCCGTCGTTTTTAACTCGATATTAATGCGGATTTTTCCGTCCGTCAGTTGAAATACTTCCTCCAGTGTCGGCACCTGTTCTCCGGCATATTCTGCACTGAATGAACTGCCTGCATCAAGCTGTTTAACTTCTTCCAGTGTCATTTCTGAAATTTTTCTGTCAACGCCTGTTGTTCTTGCCGCACTTGCATCATGCATAACAACCACTTCATCATCAGCGGTCAGCTGCACGTCCAGTTCAATGTAATCTGCCATATCATCCATGGCTCTTTTAAATGCTGCCAGCGTATTTTCCGGTGCCTCCGTAGATGCGCCGCGGTGTGCCGTAATGGTCGTTTCATGGAAAATAGCAATTTTATCAAACGGATTTTTATTAAATGAACCTACCACATAAACTGCATTTAACACAACGGACAAAATCAGCACTCCGAAGTAGATGGTTCTGTTTAACCGGTAATAACGGTTTCTGATATAAATGACACTAAAATCTACCGGCTGCGTATTGTATTTATAATACATACGCGAAATCACCGTATAGGATACAGGAATGGCAATAAACACCAGAAACAATTTCGTCCCGCTCCGGATGGCACGCAGAACGGATAAATAAACCGCACTTCCCATATACGCCATTGCAAGCAGTTTCACGCCTGCAATCAGAACTGCTGAAATCAGCACATAAAAAATACCGATTATCGCAAGCACACCCAGATTGTACATTACAAGTGAACCAAGTGTTCCCACAAAATGCTTTTTCACAATTGCAGCACTCTTTTTATAAGCCTGTCTGAAATCCACACCTTCCAGCATAAACACATGGAAAGAATAAATCCCAAAAATCATCACAGTATAAATAATCAGCGTACCTGCAATCAATGCACCTTTTACAAACCATGTGTTTCGCAGAATATACGTCTTAAACAGATTCACCGCAGTCTGGGAATAGAGTACATTTCCACAAATCGCTACGTTAATCGTAAGAATCATAATAAAATAAAACAGGGCGAGTGGAATATTTTTTATCTGAAACAGCGGACGGATATGCTTTAATGCCGTGAGTCCCGTTTCTATAATGGAAGCTGTACATTCCTGTCTTTTTAACTCAAAACAGGTTGTTAAAAAAGACATTTCATAGCTGCAGTATAGTACAAACAGAACAATTAATAAAACCAGTGTCAGAATCACTGCCGGATTTGTAACCGCTTTTAAAATGTATTCATTTGTAAGATAACTGATTCCTGCAAAGCGGAACACCAGATTTAATACCAGTACCGCCAGCGGATAGACAATCGCCGTTGCTGCCAGCTTATATGTCAGTTCAAAAACAAATATGTGCTTTCCGCTGCGCATCAGCAGACTCAAATCTTCCTTTGCCTTTTTTAACATTTTCTACAATCTCCGTTACTTTTGTTTCAAAAATGGCAAAAGCGCCTTTACCGATATGGCAACTGCGCTCTACCCAACGCCCTATGGGCGGTATTTTCCTTAATGTCTTATAATTCTGGATAAAATATCCATATTTTTAAAACTCTCACTGTTCTGGATATTCTGTATAAAATGTATCGTAAAATCAATGAGATAGGATATTGTAAGCACTGCCCCGAAAAAGCAGACAAATCTTTCGTCCAGTGCAAATACCAGATTTTCTACCAGCCGGTTGAAAAATCCAAAGATAAACAACGCAAGAAATCCCCAGCCCAGTGTACTCTGAAGGCATAGAATTCCTTTATAATTAATCTTTTTATGTGTATAATCCCACCACACTTCATCAAACAGCCGGAGCATCACCTGTGCTGTCAGATATTCAAAAATCGTGGCGGCAATGCAGCCCCAGATATACAGTGCCACATAATTGTGTTCAATCGGCTGGAATAAATGATATGCAATAAACACACCAAAGCCGTAAATGACACAAAACGGAAGCTTTGCAAATCCTCTGTTTTCCCATCTGCCCAGCTGGATGCGGATTACAACACATTCCATTGCCCAGCCGCAGAAGCTGTAGATAAAAAACCACAATGCCAGCTGGCTCATATTCATGCCATGAAAAGTATAGCCTATCATAACCTTATTCTGTTCCCATAACCTTTCTTGATTTAATAAATGACCTTATCATTCTTACCGGTTCTGCCGTCAATAAACATTGTAATGTAAATGCGAAGATACATTACAAAAGAAAGCGTCATCGCTCCTGCACATACCAGCAGAAGCATTTTCTGATACCCGTCTGAAAGCTGTGGGAAGGCTACCATAATGAGCATAACTGCATACAGCAGGGCTGTACACACTTTCCCATACCACTTTGCACCATTGAGCCTGCGATGCACCGTCCTCCAGCTGATATAAGCAAATACGGTCGAAACCACTTCTTTCACAACCAGATAAATGACCAGAAGATACATGTACGGAACGCGGAACATCAGCGCCACAAGCATCGCAAGCTGCATCAGCTTATCCGCAACCGGGTCAATGACCTTTCCCAGATCCGTTATCATATTACATCTTCTTGCAATCTGCCCGTCTAAAAAATCGGTAATTCCCGATGCCAGCACTATCAATGTTGCAAGATAATAGTCGTGCGGTGTTTCTGCCGTAAAATAAACGTGCAGAAACAGCGGCACCATCAGTATTCTAAGGTAGCAAAGGATATTTGGAAGCTTGAATAAATCTTTTATTTCAAACTTAAATTTCACTCTGATCTGCCTCCGTTCATCTTAAAGAAGTCCTTCTAATGTCTTTCTGACTGCTTTGATGAAATCCTGTGTATTTAATGTCTTTGCATTGTCCAGTGTTGTAATCAGTGCAAGGTCTTTTGTCATTTCACCGTTTTCAACGGTTTTAATGCAGGCTTTTTCCAGCTTATCCGCAAATGCACACAATTCCGGAATGTTATCGAGTTCACCGCGTTTTCTTAACGCACCTGTCCATGCAAAAATGGTTGCAATCGGGTTGGTTGAAGTTTCTTCACCCTTTAAGTGCTTGTAGTAATGTCTCTGAACTGTTCCGTGTGCAGCTTCATATTCGTAGTATCCGTTTGGTGATACGAGTACGGATGTCATCATGGAAAGTGAACCGAACGCTGTTGCTACCATATCACTCATAACATCGCCGTCATAGTTCTTGCATGCCCAGATATAGCCGCCTTCTGAACGGATAACACGGGCTACGGCATCGTCAATCAGTGTATAGAAATACGTAATACCTGCTTCTTCAAATTTAGCTTTATAGTCGTTATCGTAAACTTCCTGGAAAATATCCTTAAAAGTATGGTCATATTTCTTGGAAATGGTATCCTTTGTCGCAAACCATAAATCCTGCTTTGTTTCCAGTGCAAAGTTAAAGCAGCTTCTTGCAAAGCTTTCAATAGAACCGTTTAAGTTGTGCATGCCCTGTAATACACCGGCACCCTTAAATTCATGAATCAGTTCTTTGGTCTGTGTACCGTCTTCTGCCGTAAATACCAGTTCTGCTTTTCCGGCACCCGGTACTTTCATTTCACTGGCCTTGTATACATCACCGTAAGCATGTCTTGCAATGGTAATCGGCTTCTTCCATGTCTTTACATATGGCTCAATGCCTTTTACGATAATCGGCGCACGGAAAACAGTTCCATCAAGCAGTGCACGGATTGTTCCATTCGGACTTTTATACATTTCTTTTAAGTCATATTCTTTAACTCGTGCTGCATTCGGTGTAATGGTTGCACACTTGACTGCAACACCGTATTTCTTAGTTGCTTCAGCAGAATCGATTGTTACCTGGTCGTTGGTTTCGTTTCTGTGAACCAGACCTAAATCGTAGTATTCTGTATTCAAATCTACAAAAGGAGTCAGCAGTTCATCTTTGATTAACTGCCACAGAACTCTTGTCATTTCATCTCCGTCCATCTCTACTAACGGTGTTGTCATCTTTATCTTTTCCATGCGCATTTTTCCTCTCTGTCTATATTTATTCAAATTTTCATTTTATTATAATGTATTTTCTATATTTTGTAAACCCTTGTTCTGCTGTCATATCCATTTGTCCTTCGTAGTGATTCTATGGCTGCATTTTCAATAATTTTACCGTATAAATCACATTCCGGCGGAAAAACTTTTATTATTAATTGTAATCGGCAAATTTGTTTGTTATAATCTTTAACGTGTATTTTAACTTCGCAGCAAAACAAGGAGGCAAATTCCTCTGCTCCTGCTTAGAGCAGTCGCATTTTGCTTCGCAAAACAAGGAGGCAAATTCCTCTGCTCCTGCTTAGGGCAGTCGCATTTTGCTTCGCAAAACAAGGAGGAATGAATATGTGTGGATTTGCAGGGTTCACCGGGTATCTTGAAAACGGTGAAGAAGTTCTCACAAATATGATGAATAAAATTATTCACCGCGGTCCGGACAGTGCCGGACAGCATATTGACGGGAAAGCATATATGGGCTTTCGACGTCTTTCTATTATCGACCTCGATAACGGCAGCCAGCCGATGTATAATGAAGATAGAAAAATTGTCATTACATTTAATGGCGAAATTTACAACCATCAGGATTTAAGAAAAGATTTAATCGAAAAGGGACATACCTTTGCCAATAATTCCGATACAGAAGTATTGATTCACGCTTATGAAGAATACGGCGAAGATATGCTTTCCAAGTTAAGAGGTATGTTTGCCTTTGTAATCTGGGACAGTGAAAAGGAAACGATTTTTGCGGCAAGGGATTTCTTTGGCATTAAGCCGTTTTACTATGCCGTTGTTGACGGAAATCTGGTGTATGCTTCTGAAATTAAAAGTATTCTGGAATATCCGGGCTACAAAAAAGCAGTCAATGAAACTGCACTGGAAAATTACCTGACTTTCCAGTATTCCGTACTGGAAGAAACATTTTTCAAGGGCATTTATAAGCTGATGCCGTCCCACTGCTTAACATTCCATAACGGTGAGTTAAACATTAAGCGTTACTGGGAACCTGTTTTTGAAGCAGATGAGTCCGTTTCTTTAGATGACTGGGTTGAGCGTATCGACAATGCAATGCACGATTCCGTGGAACACCACAAAATCAGTGATGTTGAGGTCGGCTCTTTCCTTTCAAGCGGTGTGGATTCCAGCTATGTTGCCGCAACTTTTAACGGGGATAAGACTTTCACGGTTGGCTTTGACTATGAAAAATATAATGAAATTGACTACGCAAAGGCACTTTCCGAAAAAATTAAAATTGACAATTATTCCAAGCTGGTTTCCAGTGAAGAATACTGGGCTGCGATTCCAAAAATCCAGTACCATATGGACGAGCCTTTGGCAGACCCGGCTGCGATTGCCCTCTACTTTGTAAGCCAGACGGCTTCTAAGCACGTAAAGGTTGCACTCTCCGGCGAAGGTGCCGATGAATTTTTCGGCGGCTATAATATTTACAGAGAACCGCATGACCTTGCAGGCTTCCAGAAACTTCCTTATGTTTTACGAAAAGGACTGGCTTCCTGTGCTTCTGCACTGCCGTTCCGTTTTAAGGGAAAGAATTTCCTGATTCGTGCAAGCAAACCGGTGGAAGAACGTTTTATCGGAAATGCGTTTATGTTTAACGAAAAGGAACGCAGCCGCGTTTTAAAAAATCCAACCGGAAAGTACAATCATACGGAGCTGACAAAACCGTTTTACGATAAGGTTAAAAATCAGGATGATGTCACAAAAATGCAGTACATTGATATTAATTTCTGGCTGATTGGCGATATTTTATTAAAAGCCGACAAGATGAGTATGGCACACTCCTTAGAGGTCCGTGTTCCATTCCTTGACAGGGAAGTTTTTGATGTTGCACGACATATCCCGACAAAGTATAAAGTCAATAAGCAGAATACAAAGTATGCAATGCGTATGGCTGCGCACCGCTATCTGCCGGATATGGTCGCAGAAAAGAAAAAACTTGGCTTCCCGGTACCAATCCGTATCTGGCTGCGTGATGAAAAGTATTATAACGTAATTAAAAAAGCGTTCCACAGTGAAGCTGCCAACAAGTATTTTAATACCGATGTTTTAATGCAGTATCTTGATGAACATAAGGAGGGCAAAGCTGACAATTCAAGAAAGATTTGGACAGTTTATATGTTCCTTGTATGGTATGAAGACTTCTTCGGAAATACAAAGCAGGCTGCATAAACGTGCGCTGCAAGACGCACAGGAAAGGGCGGGTGAAAAAACTTTCGTTTTTTCACCCGCCCTTTTAGCTTTATGATATTACAAGTCCGTTTCTTATGGTGTACTGCCGTCCATCTGCAAAAAATGTACCGCTATAACCAAAATCAATCGTTCCTCTGTTAAAGTACCACTGACCGTACTCGTTGCTGCCAATTCCGGTGTATGCAAAATCAATTACACCATTGTTAAAATACCACCAGCCATACTCGTTTACTGCCATTCCTGTATATACAAAATCAATTGCGCCATCTTTAAAGTACCACCAGCCGTAATCATTCTCTGCCATTCCTGTATAATCTGTCAGCACCTGCCCATTCCGGACATAGAGCCATCTGTCATCCGGTATCAGCATTCCCGTAAATCCAAAGTTTAACTGTCCGTTTGTATAGAACCATGTTCCATATTCATTATCCGCAAGTCCGTTAAATGTCAGATTCAGCTGACCGTTATTAAAATACCACCAGCCATACTCATTGCATGCCATACCCGTATAACTAAAATCCAGCTGTCCGTCTTTAAAATACCACCAACCGTATTCATTCACTGCCATTCCCGTATAATCTGTCAGCACCTGTCCATTCCGGACATAGAGCCATCTGTCATCCGGTATCAGCATTCCCGTAAATCCGAAGTTTAACTGTCCGTTTGTATAGAACCATGTTCCATATTCATTATTCGCAAGTCCGTAAAATGTCAGATCCAGCTGCCCGTTATTAAAATACCACCAGCCGTATTCGTTACACGCCATACCTGTGTATGTAAAATTAACATCACCATTCTGAATGTACCACCAGCCGTACTCATTGCACGCCATGCCGCAATAGTCTGCAGCAATCACATCATTTGCATAATAGTGCCATACACCCTCTGCATCCTGACGCATTTCATAGACAACTTTTTCCTCTGTGTCAGGCTTTGTCGGTTCTGTGTCCGGTTTCTGCGTTGGCGTTTCCGTCGGCTGTTCAGATGGCTTTGTCACCTCTGTCGTACTTTCTGTTGGTTTTGTTGCTTCTGTTGTGGCTTCCGTCGGCTTTGGTGTCGGCTTTGGCGCTTCTGTCGTAGCTTCCGTCGTACTTTCCGTTGGCTTTGGTGTCGGTTTTGGCGCTTCTGTCGTAGCTTCCGTTGTACTTTCCGTTGGCTTTGGTGTCGGCTTTGGCGCTTCTGTCGTGGCTTCCGTCGTACTTTCCGTTGGCTTCTCCGTCGGCTTTGTCACTTCTGTTGTAGCTTCCGTTGTACTTTCCGTCGGCTTTGGCGCTGCCTGCGTTATTACAAGTGTATGCTCTGCCGTATGCGTTCCTGCTTTTGCGGTAATTGTAACCGTTCCTTTTGAAAGTGCCGTGACAAGACCGTTTTGATCAACTGCTGCAATATTGGTATCCGAGCTTGTCCACACAACAGTTGTATCATCTGTTGTATCCTGCGGAAGAATGACAACCGATAATGCCGCTTTATCTCCGGCTTTAAGTTCTCCTGTTCCTGTAATCTTTATATCTGTAATCGGTTTCTTTACTGTAACCGTACAGCTGTCCTGCATTTTTCCGTCTTCTGTTTCAACTGTAATCACCGCACTTCCGGCACCTTTGGCTGTAACCACACCTTCCTGTGACACTTCTGCCACACCACTGTCCGAAGATGTCCAAATTACATTTTTATTGGCAGCATTTTCAGGCAGCACCTCTGCCGTAAGCTGCTCACTCTGCTGCCAGTTCAGTTCCAATGCATGCTTATTTAACTTCACCGCCGTTACTGCTGTGTCCGGTTCTGCAACGTTATTTGTAAATGCCTTAATTCTGAAGTTTGTATTATTAGTATTTCCATAGTCGCTCCAGCCATAATATTCATTCAGATAAATATAACTCTGATGCGGCTGTGCAGCACAATTGGCCTGAATTCCGTTTAATGTTCTGGCACAGTCATAATAAAGCATAACTGACTGACCGCCCGAACCGGCAAATGCTGCTACTACTGAAAATATCTCTCCCTGATTTACTGTTACCGGTTCGTCAAACGCAACCGTCTTTAAAAGATTATCCTTGTCGCCGCTTGAAAAAGAGCCGCTTTTTTGTGCTTTTAACTCGCCGCTTTCAGGATTGTCCACATCTGTAAGACCGGTGTAAATACTGACGGTATAATCCATCTGTTTTGCCATAACCTCAAAAGATGCTGCCGCAATCTGCTCTATGCCATTCTCATTGGCTTTTGCGGTAAATACATTTGCCGCCTTAAACTGCTGCTTTCCTGTCATCATTGCAAATGCACTTCCGTCATATTGATAATTATTATCATAATTATCCGCAGGTTCTGCTTCAAATGCCACTGCTGAACCGGAAAGACTTTGATCATAATATGAAATATAAAAATATCCGTCCTCGCCAAAATCACTTCCCCAGCTGTTACGGACTATCCATGCTCCATTTCCCTCCGGTGCTGTCGGGAAATTCTGTGCCGGATAATCATCATCCCAGCCTACAACAGTGACTGCATGGTTGGTTGTCTGTTCGTCATAACAATAATATCCGGCTGTATCTGCATTATAATACTGATTGCTGGCAAACCCTGAATATGTATATGCATAATAACTGATTCCGACTGCACCATAATCCATCACAGCCTGTTTTACATCTTCCATATTCTGCAAATTATAGCTTCTATAATTCTGTAAATGCGCCACATCTGCATAAGCAAGTTCATCCGAAAGTCCTGTATCCAGTACATCGGCTGCCGTTTCATACGGTGCGCTTTCCTCACTTGCCGCTGAAAGCCAGTCTGACAGCGTATTAACCGCCATCTCATAATTTCCGCCACGCATCAGATAATTTATATCTGTATCCGTATACACGTAATCATCACCTGTCAGTCCGCCCAGCTTATCCTTCACAGAATGCGTTGCAAAATAAATCAGTTGCAATTCCGACAAATCCGTTTCCCCGTAACCTTTTTTCATCAGATTGATTTCCATGCATGCAATCGTTGAAAATGCCCAGCATGTTCCATAACCTCCCTGATTTCTGACCGCCGGCAGCTGCTGCGTCCGGTATTGTCCCGGTAATTGTTCTGCTGCTGATTTTAACAGTCCTTCTGTATCCTCTTTTTGTACTTCCTGCCTTTTTTCAGAAAAGCTGTCCGAAATATAACCTGTCTGTGCAATGCCGTCTTCCAGCCTGCTTTGCTCTGTTATTACATCTGCCGGTACCGCGGTCTGCTGTATGTTTTGCGCAAATGCGGGACTTTCCGATGTAACCAGAAGTGCTGCACTTAATACCGCAGCGGCGGCTTTTCTGATACATTTTTTCATATGACCTCTCATCGCTTGTCCTCCTTACATCTTTGTTTTCTTCCGCAAAAGTAAAAAAATCTACAAATGATTCTTAACAATTGCCTATGCATTTATAGCATATCCATTATTTACTATATATTGCTGTACATTTTCATTATACACACCCATACCGTCAAATGCAATCATTTCATGCACGCCACAATATTTTCCATAGAAAGTATTCTGTCGGCATAATCTGCCATCTGCCTGTCATGCGTAACCATGACAATCGTCTGTCCGTACCGCATAGACGCTCTTGATAAAATCGCCGCCACGCTTTCTGCATTTTCTGCATCTAAATTTCCGGTCGGTTCATCGGCAAAAAGCACCGCAGGTCTTGTAACCAGCGCCCTTGCAATTGCCACACGCTGTTTTTGTCCGCCGGACATTTCATCGGGATACCGCTCCCTGCAGTCCGTAATTCCCAGTTCTTCAAAGAGCCGCTCCAGCTGCTCCTTATCCACCGCCTGGTGTGCAATCTTTAGCGGAAGCAGTACATTTTCATATGCCGTATATTCCGGAAAAAGACTGTAGTCCTGATAAATAAACCCGATTTTTTCCTGCCGGAACTGTGCCAGCTTTTTCCCCTTCAGCCCCGAAATGTCTTCACCTTCCACATAAACCTTTCCTTCATCCGGTTTATCAAAACTCGCCAGTATGCGAAGCAAGGTAGACTTTCCTGAACCGCTTCTTCCGACAACCGCCACAAATTCTCCACGCTCTACCGTAAAACTGCACCGGTTTAGCGCCTTTACGACAACACGCCCCGTCTGATAGGTCTTTGAAATATTTTCTGCCCGTAAAATTTCTCCCATAATTTCCTCTTTTCCGCAGGTACTAGATTTTACCCTGCTTTAATGCAAACTGCGGCAGTACCACCCTGAAAACCGCGCCCTGCCCGTCTTGTCTGTTATATGCCTGTATCGTCCCGCTGTGTGCTTCAACCACAAGCCTGGAAAGATTCAAGCCGATACCTGTCTGAAACGATGCGTAATCTCCCTGCGTTTCAAACCTGTCAAATAAATGTGCCGTGTCGCCGTCCGCAAATCCGTTTCCGTTATCCACTACCTTAATAACACACTTATCCGCATGCACCACGGCAACTATTTTTACCTCCGGCTGTTCTTGCATCTGTTGTGCTGCCCGTGCCGCACGGCAGGCATTTTCCACAAGATTAATCAATGCTTCCGTAATCCACTGTCCGTCTGCATAAATCTGTGCATCCTTATCCGCACAGTCAAAGGTCAGTTTACAGTCTGTCTGTACTGCCTGTCTGACATTTTCAAACAGACCTGAAATGCTGACCGGCTCTTTTATAAAACGCACCTTTCCGGCTTCAATGCGGCTGATTGTAAGTAACTGACGGATAAATTCCTTGATTCTTTCCACATGTAAAAAGCACTGCGCAATGTCATTTTGTATCGTCTGTTCCTGCGGAATTTCTTCCCGGATAACGTCAAGTAACAGGCTCAACCCCGCAAGCGGTGTCTTAATCTGATGTGCAATATTTTCCGTAAATTTCTGTACATGTTCTTCTTTTCTTTTGGTATATCCCAGTACCATTTCCAGTTCATCACTGCATTTTTTTACCTGCATTTCACAGCTTTCCAGCCGTGCATAAACGTCACTGCCGCCAATCTTTTTTATATACCACCATGAAATAAATCCCATGACAGCCAGTATCACAATGCCCGCAAGCAGAAAGCCCTTTCCACCCGCATACCACATCAGGCGGAAAATTCCCTGCTCCGTGTAACCGCTTTCATACACCGCCGATGCCGCAGAAATGAGATTTTCATGATTTATCTTTGCCATAAACATATGATGGGTCACTAAAATCCCCGCCGACGGATTACTCTGATAAACAGCACCAATGACCGCCTGACATTTTAATTCGTAAAATACCGCCATCCCCGCAAAGCTTAAAAGCCATACCGTAAGCCATGTCAGATTCATCACTGCTGCACGTTTTCTCACTTCATTTTTACCGATTTTATTTTTACCGTCCGCTCTCCCGGCTGCTTTCTTCTTCACTAATTACACACCTCAAATTCCACCGGTAGCCATATCCCCGGATTGTTTCTATATATTGCTGTTTTCCCTTTGTATACACGCCCAGTTTATTTTTTAACCGGCTTACCGAAACCGTCAGCGTGTTGTCCTCCACAAAATTGCCGTGTCCGTCCCACAGCTTTTCTAAGAACTGTCCTCTTTTAATAATAATTTCGGGATTTCTTAAAAAAATTTCTAACAGCTGTGCTTCTAACGGTGTCAGCTTTAACAGTTGTCCGTCCTTAAATATTTCCGCTCTTTTAAAATCCGCCCGGATATCGCCGCTGGCTAAAATTTTCCGCCGGTTGTATCCCTGCGGCAGCGTGGACAAATCTGCTGCGGATATTTTTGATACTTCCGGTATAACCTGTACTGTCAGCCTGCGCAGGTTTGCATGAATCCTTGAAATCAGCTCCGCGACCCGAAACGGCTTTGTAATATAATCATCTCCGCCGATATCCAGTCCCTTTGTGATACTTTCCTCGTCATCACATGAAGTCAGAAACATCACAATCGCCTGTGAAATTTTCCGGATTTCATGACAGATATCAAACCCATTGCCGTCCGGCAGCCACACATCCAGCAGATAAATGTCATACTGCTGTCCGCTCTTTATCTGCTCCACCGCCTGCTGTTTATTTTCAACTGCCTGTACCAAAAAATCCCTGTTCTGTAACAGCCGTACCAGACTATCCTTTAATGAAATGTCATCTTCTACGACAAGTATTTTTATTTTTGTATCCTGTTCCATTTATCTGCTCCTGTCTGACTGCTTTTCCCTATTCTGACATAAATCAGCGCCGTTAGCAACAATCCTGTACCGGCAACTGCCGCAGCAATTCCCGCGGTCTGTAAGCTTCCAAGCGCCGGTCCGCCCTGCACTGTCCCTGCTGCATAAAACAAAATGCCTGCCATGACGGCCCCCGGCACCGTTGCCAGACTACAGTTTTGCATTTCATCTGTATAAATGGCACTCCGCTCCATTCCAAGTTCCATTAAAAGACGTATCCTCTTTTTCTGCTCCTGCAGATAAAACAGACTCCATACCACCAGAATCAATCCATACAGTAAAAGAATCCCGGCGATTGTAATACCATAGAAAAACAATTGATTGAGATATTGTATCCTGTACACGTTGTTTTCTTCAAAATGGCTCACATAAGAATAGCCATAGGAATCCAGATATGCTCTTAACACCTCATCAGCTGCCTGATACAGTGCTGACAGACCATAGGATACCGTTACTACATTTTCCCTTAAATCCTGATACTGTGCAGAGTCATATTCCTTTTCCATGACCGTACACATTCTTTTGGCGGACAGCTGATAACGGTTATAAACGACACTTTCCGGCATAATCCAGTATTCCTGTGCATTCATTTCCTTTAATATAGGAAACTTCTCATAAAATGCCGTTTCGTTTTCTTCATCCAGATAGACAACTGCTGCCACTGTCACCGGATTTTCTGATTTATACATATTTTTACCGGCACGGTATCTATATAAAATCTTTTCCTGTAACGTTTCCGGAAGTTCCTGAATTTCCTGTCTGATTTCATCTTCCTGCTTGTCATCCATATCTGACAGGATTTCTTCTGCCGCATCAAACTCTGCTGTTGAAAAACGCATTTTCTGCATATAATCCGCGCATTCCTGATACAATTCCGATACAGCATAACTTGAGTGATTATTATTCATCCAATAAAAGTAGTCCGAAGATGACGATAGTGTATCACCTGCCTTACAGGTGTCCACATATTCCCCGGCAGCCCCTTTCTGAATCACCAGTACAGCCTGCTCTCCACGTTCAAAGGCTTCATAATCTCTGTATTCTTCATCGATATAATCTTCCAGCTCCTCATAAACTGCCCTGTTTGCCGCCACATAATAATCCAGACTGCGCGTTCCGTTAAATTTACTAAAAACAAAATGTGTCATTGTACGTGTTCCGCTGTATGCCGGCATTTCATACTTCATAACACCCTTGTTTAAAAAATTTTCCAGACCGTTTTCTTCGATGTACTGCTTATAAAATTCAGTATCATTTTTAGTCTTATAATACAGAACCATCCAGTTCTGCACCAATGCGGTATCTGTTTTGTCAATTCCGGACATCTGTCCGATATATGCCGTCAGTGACTGCGGCAGACCATGAATTACACGCATTTTCCCCGTATCATATTTGTAATCCATCATTACCTTCTCCCCGTCCAGTACCGTCTCTGAAGATGTTGTGCCGCTGCTTTCACTTGCTGTATCTGAATTTCCTTCATCGATAATACCGTCCGGTGTAATTATTAAATCCGGCTGTCTTTTTTCATGGATGTATGCTTTCTGTACCGCCGACATTTTTTGTGTGCAGACAAGCACCGCAAGCACAACAATACCCGTAAATCCCGCTTTTATAACATGCTGTCCGTACCGCATTGTCCACACGGACAGCTTCTTTTTTTGTTTTTCCCTGCCGGCTTTTTGGGCTGCAAACAGCCCCCACAAAACCGTTATTATACAAAAACATGCTGTCCATGCCGCCACACTGCCGAAGGCTGTCAATGTAAGCTGTGCCTGTGCGTTCTGCCTCTGTAATAAAATCCACAAAACCAGCCATACAATACCAACCCCCGCTGCTGTTCCTGCCACCGCCGCCGGTATCATCAGCACACACAATTCTATAAACTGATACCGTATCCGGTAAAGTAAAGACACACCCATTCTGTCAAACTGCCGGTACGCTGCCTGCCGTTCCCGCTGATACGTCCATATAACCGCCGCTGTCACAAAGATTCCCGCAGCCAGTGCAAAACACCCCGCATATGATGCCATTTTTCCAAAATCTGTTCCATGACTGTCATATACCTTACTGTTATAAATCAGCTTTGTATCTGCAGTCGATGCTGCATACATCCCCTGATATACCTGCCTGTAATCCGTTGTGTGAATGTTCTCATTTAACGCATATAACGTAGTTACTGATGCCGTCTGTTCATAGCTTTCTGCTTCTTCCTGCGTAATCAGCATTACCGGCATATAGCTTCCGCCATCCCAGTATGATGCATAATCCTCCAGCACCCCGGTCAGCTTATATTCCCTAAGCTCCATCTGCTTCTCATAAATGCTCGTCTTATTATTTTTATCCGAATAGAAAACGGTGATTGTCTGTCCGAGTTCTTCGGAATATCCGAGCGTTTCCAGCGTATGCCGCTGCACTGCAATTTCATCTTTGCTATGCGGCATTTCTCCTTTCATCAGTGTAAGTGATGAAAGCTGTACCGCTTCACTGTCCATATAACCTATTTTTATATCTGTCGATGATAATACTGAATCCGTGTACACAGCTGTATTAACGGCCGTTCCGCTTCTTGTCAGATACGGATGGTTTTTTAATTCTTCTGACTTTGTACCCACACTGCTGTTTTCCATTATAAACCAGCCGCCAAATGTCTTTTTTGTGACCGCCTTCTGATAACCGGAAATACCGTCTGCACTCACCACAAGGACCGCTATAAATACAGCCACAGCTGCTGCCGTTGCCGGTACTTTTCCCGCTTGTTTTTTTCTTTTTGCAAGACTGTGTAATACATTTTGCAAGCTCTGCATTGCACGCCACCTACCTTTCCCCTGTTTTGTATTTTTATCTTACCACAGGAACGTGACAATTCCCTTACAAAAAGAAAATTCTTTACCTTTTTCCGAAAACACACTTTCAATGTCTACTTTTTTATCTTGAATGTCTACTTTTTTACTTTCAATGTCTACTTTTTGCCATGAAAGTCAGACACCCAGCCAAAGAAAAAGACCTCGCAGAGTATTTTCCCACCCTGCAAGGTCTTGTTTCTCGTTATTTACAGCTTTATCGGGCTGCAATTTCTTTGCCCTTTGAATAATTTACTTAAAATATTCCACGCCGGATTCAAATATCTTCAAATCCTGTTCGCCGTAGATATTGATTGCAACGGAATCACCGCGTCTTTCGGAATGTGCCATTTTACCAAGACATCTTCCGTCAGGGCTTGTAATACCTTCAATCGCCATATAAGAACCGTTGACGTTCCATTCTTCGTCCATAGAAACATTTCCTGCCAGATCGCAGTACTGTGTTGCTACCTGTCCGTTTTCAAACAGTTTGTCTAACCATTCCTTCGGTGCTACGAAACGTCCTTCACCGTGTGAAGCAGGGTTGGTATATACACCGCCTAATTCAGCCTTTGCAAGCCATGGGCTCTTATTGGATACAACCTTTGTGTAAACCATTTTTGAGATATGGCGGTTAATGGTGTTAAATGTCAGTGTCGGTGACTGGTCATTCTGTCCGGTAATGGAGCCGTTTGGCACAAGTCCCAGCTTGATTAATGCCTGGAAACCGTTACAGATACCCAGTGCAAGACCATCTCTTTCATTTAACAGTCTTTCAACAGCTTCCTTCATCTTTGCGTTACGGAATGCCGTTGCAAAGAACTTCGCAGAACCGTCCGGTTCATCACCTGCGGAGAATCCTCCCGGGAACATGATAATCTGTGACTGGTTGATTGCCTTTTCAAATTCATCCACAGATTCTCTGATTCCCTGTGCAGAAAGGTTCTTAAATACCTTTACGATGACATCTGCGCCTGCACGTTCAAATGCCTTTGTGCTGTCGTATTCGCAGTTAGTACCCGGAAATACCGGAATAAATACAGTCGGCTTTGCTACTTTATTCTTGCATACATAAACACTGTCTGCCTTGTAGAGCTTACTTTCAACCGGTGTTTCATCCTTTGAAACCTTTGTCGGGAATACATTTTCAAGCGGTTCTTTCCATACGCTTAATGCTTCTTCTGCATTAATTGCCACTTCTTTATAAGTAAACTTTGCTTCATCTGTTACTGTACCAACCGTTGTATACGGTACTGTAATTTCTGATAAACGGCTCTTTTCTACTTCTGCCACAATACAGCCGTAAGCCGGTGCAAATAACTGTTCTTCCTTGAGATCATTATTTAACGCAAAGCCTTTCATATTACCGAATGCCATCTTTGAAAGTGCAGGAATCAGACCGTTTGCATCGCATACATAAGCAGAAACCACTGCTTTCTTTACAATGAGTTCATGAACAGCCGCATATAAAGCCTTTACCTGTTCAAAATCCGGTAAATCATATTCATTCTTTGTAATATCAAACCGTACCAATACATTTCCTGCTGTCTTTAATTCCGGTGTAATAATGTCGCTTTCCTTTGCTACATCAACTGCAAATGAGCAGAGTGTCGGCGGAACATCAATATCTTCAAATGTTCCTGACATACTGTCCTTACCGCCGATAGACGGAAGTCCGAAGCCTAACTGTGCTTCATAAGCACCTAACAGTGCTGCAAACGGCTGGCTCCAGCGTGACGGGTCTTCTGTCATTCTTCTGAAGTATTCCTGGAACGTAAAACGGATCTTGCTGTAATCACCGCCTGCTGCCACAATCTTTGCAACAGAATCAATAACTGCATAAACCGCACCATGGTATGGACTCCACTTTGACAGATATGGGTCAAATCCATATGCCATCATCGTTACAGTATCGCACTTACCCTTTAATACAGGGAGTTTTGCAACCATTGCCTGTGTTTCGGTCAGCTGATACTTACCGCCGTAAGGCATGAGTACCGAACCGGCGCCGATAGAGCCATCGAAACGTTCTACCAGACCTTTCTGTGAACACTCATTTAAGTCTGAAAGAACCTTTAACCACTTACCTCTTACATCTTCAACCTTGCCTGCATTTAAGACACAGTCTTCCTTCTCCGGAATGTCAACCAGTACAGAAGTTTCCTGATGTGCACCGTTGGTATCCAGAAATGCTCTTGAAATGTTGACAATTTCCCTGCCTCTCCACTCAAGCACCAGTCTAGGCTCTTTTGTTACAACCGCAACTTCTACTGCTTCTAAGTTTTCTTCTGCGGCATATGCTAAAAATGCTTCTACATCTGCTGGATCAATGACAACCGCCATTCTCTCCTGTGATTCGGAAATTGCAAGTTCTGTTCCGTCAAGACCTTCATATTTCTTTGGCACTTTATCTAAGGATACGCGTAAACCGTCTGCAAGTTCACCGATTGCAACGGATACACCGCCCGCACCAAAGTCGTTACACTTCTTAATCAGCTTTGTAACTTCCGGTCTTCTGAATAATCTCTGCATCTTACGCTCTGTCGGTGCATTACCCTTTTGTACTTCTGCACCGCAGGTTTCAATGGATTCTGTTGTATGCACCTTTGAAGAACCGGTTGCACCGCCGCAGCCGTCACGTCCTGTACGTCCGCCGAGTAAGATAATAATATCGCCCGGATCAGAGGTTTCTCTCTTTACGGCACTTCTTGGCGCTGCTGCCATAACGGCACCGATTTCCATTCTCTTTGCCACATAATCCGGATGATAAATTTCCTTTACATAACCGGTTGCAAGACCGATCTGGTTACCGTAAGAGCTGTAGCCCTGTGCAGCTCCTGTTACAAGCTTTCTCTGCGGAAGCTTGCCCTTTAAGGTCTGTGAAATCGGAACGGTCGGATCTGCTGCACCGGTTACACGCATTGCCTGATAAACATAGGTACGTCCTGAAAGCGGGTCACGGATTGCACCGCCAAGGCAGGTTGCCGCACCACCGAACGGTTCGATTTCTGTCGGGTGGTTGTGTGTTTCATTTTTGAAGTTTACAAGCCATTCTTCTGTTTTTCCGTCAATTTCAACCGGCACAACAATACTGCACGCATTGATTTCATCAGATTCTTCCTGATCCTGTAACTTTCCTTCTGCCTTTAACTTCTTCATTGCCATCAGGGCAAGGTCCATTAAGCAGACAAATTTATCTTTTCTGTCTTTATAAATTACGGCTCTGTCTGCAAGATACTTTTCATAAGTTGCCTGCATTGGTGCTTTGTAATAACCGTCTTTAAATGTAACGTTCTTTAATTCGGTTGCAAATGTCGTATGACGGCAGTGGTCAGACCAGTATGTATCGAGTACCCGGATTTCCGTCATGGAAGGATTTCTCTTTTCTTCTCCTGCAAAATACTGCTGGATAAATGCAAAATCCTTAAAAGTCATAGCAAGTCCTAAAGAATCATATAATTCCTTTAACTGAGTTTCTGACATTTCATTAAATCCGTCAAAAATCTTTACGTCTGCCGGCACTTTAAATTCTGTCACCAGTGTCTTTGGCAGTTCACTGGATGCTTCCCTTGAATCTACCGGATTGATACAGAGTTCCTTAATCTTTTCTTTTTCATCAGCTGTTAACGCACCCGTCAATACATATGTAACTGCTGTCTTGATAACCGGTGTTTCATTTTCATTGAAAAAACGCACACACTGCTCTGCGGAGTCTGCTCTCTGGTCAAACTGTCCCGGAAGATATTCTACGGAAAATACGAAATCATCAGCATCTGCCGGAAATTCCATTTCATATACATCATCAACCGGTGGTTCTGAAAATACCGTTGTCAATGCCTGTGTATAAGTTTCCTCTGAAAGATTCTCAATATCATAACGGATTAAAACCCTTACCTGTGAAATCGTCTTAATTCCCAAATATCCTGCAATCTCATCATGAAGCTCTTTTGCTTTTACAGCATATGGTTTTTTCTTTTCAACAAAAACTCTTTTAACGCCGCTCATCTTTTCCTCCTAAAATTCTGCCGGGTGCAAACTTTACCGCGCCCCGCTTTAATGTATTATTGAAATAAGTATCATTGTAGCATATCTGTCAAAATTAAACAATAACTACTCATGCATTCTTCGTATAATCTTATATACAACCTCATTTCCCGTAACCATCGGTGCCGTATGCGCAAAAAATACGATACCGTCCGTCTGGGAATAGATTTCACTTTTGACTTCTCCCTCATACGGATCAATTACCTGTGCAATCAGATCGCCGTGAAATACAGGGTCTCCCGGATTTTTCAAATGCCTGTAAAATCCGGCATCATATGTTTTTACCGGAAGCAGGTCATATTCATTAATCACACTGGCAATATAGCCGCTGTGGTTGTTATATTTTAAAATGCCCATGCGGGTCAGAAAACGAAGCACCGATGACACAGCCTGCCTTGCTGAACGGTCATCCACCAAATCAGTGCTGTTGGTATAAATCGAAAATGCATTTGTTCCGTTCATCTGCCAGTTATAATTTAGTGTTACCGTATCCATCGGCTTTGGCTTTCGGATAACTACATACTGTAACCCGAACAGATTCGCAAGGCTTGCATTCTGATAACCGGTTTCCATCATGCGCACATGCGGGATAAAATCCCCCGGCATATAAAAGCTTGCAAACTGGATACCGTAGCTGTATCCTTTTACCTTTTCAAACAGTTCTCCCGCAATCTGCTTTGTGGTATCTCCACGCAGATCGCCCGGAAAGGTTCTGTTAATATCTATATTATCCACTGCCCAGAACCGTTTGCCAACATTCATGGAATAACTGTTTGCCGTCGGCACAACCAGAATGCCGTGTCCGTGTGTAATCGCCCCGTGTGCTTCCAGCTCTTTTAAAACTTTAATCAGCTGTGAACAGATATAGAGCTGCTGCATTTCATTTCCCCGCAACGCCCCGACGATACAGGCTGAATTCTCCTCTCCGCCGAACCGGTAGCCCTCTACAACAAAATCTTCCCGGTAGAGGCCTTTTAATCTATATAACTCAATCTTTTTCATGCTTTTCCTCCATATACCCGGGCAATCAACGCACCTTTGTATACAACCGGATTTTCCCGCAGGGTAAATATAATTCCGTTTGTCGGTGACTCAATTCTCTGAATCACCTTTCCTTCTATCGGCTCAATAATATCGCCGATATGCGTTCCCATCTCAATTGCTCCCATATGGTCTGTTGCTGCAACAAACACACCGGTCTGAGCAGCATTGATAATGCTGACTTCTCCTTCGGTAGAAATAATCGGCTGTTTCACCTGCGGTGCTTCATCCTCCCATATTCCCATATGAATCAGCATATTAAAAATGCCGTCTATCAGCTGATGGCAGTATGCATTATTGATACGGTGTCCCACACCCATTTCAACCACTAAAGTCGGCACACCCATATTATTCAGGCTGTAGGCAAGTGTTGCTTCCAACACTGTAATAGATGAATAAATCCAGACAAAATCCGCATTGAGCAGCTTTGCATACGGCAGAAGCTTCTCCTCGTTGTCATCATTTAAACGCACCTGCGGCACTTCTTTGACAAAAATATTGCTGGAATGAATATCCAGACACATATCGCTTCCAATAATATCATCAATAATCCCGGCAGCCACATATTCCGTAATCGCACCATTGTTATCTCCCGGAAAGACCCGGTTCATATCAAGGTCAAACATAGGGATTCCTCTTGAACCTGTATCAAGTCCAAGAGGATTCACATCTGGATATATATCAACAATTCCTTTCAACTTCTCAGGATGTGCTTTCAGCCGCTTCACAATCTCATAGCAGACATACTGCCCATCCAGTTCATCTCCATGCGTACCCGTTACGATGGAAATACGCTTTTCATTTCCTGTAAGCTGTTTCGGTGCAAGTCTGTTTTTTCTCACCGTCAATCTTTCATGAACTGCCAAATCTACCGATACAACTTCCTCTATCATCGGGTCGTCCCTCCACTATTCTTCATAATCCCTTACAACGATACTGTCATTGACCTTTCGGACTAAAACATGTACCAGTGTATCCGCCGGTTCATAAACCTTAGCTTCTATATAAATACGTGCTCCCGGAAAGATTTTGGAATCAACCTTTACAACAGCTTTTCCGGACTCTTTAATCAAATCGTATAGCCGCTTGCTTTCCTGCTCACACTTAGCCTTCTCCGCACTCTTTATAATCTTGGACTGACAGATTTTCGTATAAGAAACGCTGTCAAATGCCTCAGGTTTCACATCCCTTACCATCGTCAGTTTCTTCAATGCACTCTCATACATTTCAATCTGGGAATCAATATCCTTTAACTGTACAATAATATTGGCATAATCCATACGGAGTTTCTTTGTTGCTCCGATTCTTAAATTGGTCGGTGCATAAGATGCATTACCGGCATTGGAGGTTTCAATCCCCATAACACCTGTTACATCACCGCCGTGAATCGTTCCTCTGCTTCCCTGTACAATGACTTTGCCAAGTGCCATAATCTTACTGCTTAAAATATAGCCTGCATTGACATCGCCTTCCGCATAAACAATCGCATTCTCAAAAAAACGTGCCGAAATATTCCCTTTGGCTTCAATCTGTCCGATGCCATTGGCGTTGACGCCTTTATTTAAAACGATATCTTTATTTGACTTAATCACCGCACCCTCTACATAGCCACCGATATAGATGCTGCCCATTGCCCGGATTGTTACACCGGTAATAACATTTCCGGTGATATTGACATCCCCATTAAAATCAATATTACCAATATTCAAATCAACGTCACCACTGATGTCCAATACATTCACGATACGCAAATCATAGTTACAGTATTCAACTTTACCGTCAATGGCTGCATAATAGGTATTACCGTCCTCTGACACGGTAAATCCTTTGCCGCGCAGATTGGATTTTGGTTTGCCCGCCTTTGGTGCTAAAAGTTTCCCCTTTACATCAAATCCAAACACACCTTTCGTCGGCGGATAATACTGTGCAAGCTTATCACCCTCACTCACCTTTTCATACAGCTTCATATTATAATAGTCAACCGAGCCGTCTTCACGCACAGACGGTTTTGCCTTCAAATCCGTTTCAAATTCAAATTCATAGTAACCGTCTGCGCCATCCTGCACCATCTTCCCCTGTGCAACGACTACCGCCGTATTATAAATCTGCTCCTCCACCATATGATGAATCCTGGCATCATCCAACCCCATCTTTACGCCGGCATTAGACAAAGCCCGCATCACTTCTTCATATGTATAGGGGTCTTCCTCTTTTGCAGGTTCACTTAAAAAAAGTGTCGCAGACATATTGTCATCGGCTATTATGACCTGAATATCTTTTTTATTAAGTTGTCCCATTTCATCAAAAAGTTCAGGTGTTCCCATATGTACCTCAATTCTGCCCCAAAAGGCCTCATATCCTATTTCATCAATATCCTACTTTTTTAATGCTTCTGACTCAAGCCTCATATTCATCATAACATCACTTGGTATCAGCGGATTGAGCAGCTTTGTCACATCAATCCCATGTTCCAGCCCAAGTCTTATCTGCTCCATCTGTTTAAAATCATATGCTGCATCTGCATAGAGATTAACATTCACACCGCTTTCCAGTCCCAAAAGGACTTCCTGGCTCTGCAATTCATCCAGCCCGCCGCCTTCGGATTTGCCCTCAAGCTTTAACCTCATATCTTCCATTTCCAGTGCATCGATAAACGGATCTGCATAGCCTGAAACATCAATTCCGGCTTCCAGTCCCAGCCGTACCTGTTCCATCTGGGCGGATGAAAATCCAACCATCGAATACCAGCTGACATCAAGACCGGCCTGTAATCCAAGCCGCAGCTGCTTCATCTGGTCCCCCGTATATTCATGCAGCAGATATTTTGTAATATCTACACAGTGTTCAATACCAAGACGGATTTCCCGCAGCTGATATTCATCAAATCCTTCATTGACAAAGAACGATAAATCAATCTCTTTTTCCCTTGCCTTGCGGATCTGTCTAAGAACATTTCCTGAAAATCCCCGTTTTGCGTATTTTGTAATATCATAATTCATCCGTTCCGATAAACGGATCTCTTTCATGACCGAATAATCATATGCCGGATTGCATACCGCATCTAAATCCATATGTTCCCTGATAACCGCTTTAATTTCCTCCATCTGCATATAATTATAACGGTTATCTGCAAACGGTGTGATATCCATGCCTTCTTCGAGTGCCAGCCGGATAGACTTCATCTGCGCTGCGTCATACTTTTTATCCGCATATTTTGTAATATCCACTTCATTGTTCAAGCCTTTGGCAATCTCTACGGACTGCAGACGGTTAAACCCCATCCCCTGAAGCGTTTCCTTTAAAGTACCATCTTTTCTGCTTTCTTCTAATTGATTCTTAATACTATTCTCCATATGCTATTCTCCACTCACTGCCAATTATTTTGTCAGACGTTCCTAATATTGCGTTGGATTTTTCACTCACGAGCCACACTTGTATATACAGCTTACATTAATTCTTTTAATTATTATACAATATATTTAACTTTATTGCACTAAATTTTTCCAAAAATCTGCTAATATATTTTTAAAATTGTGCTTTGTTACCGGATAAACCTCATTCCACTCCCTCGGATACAGCTTTTCATATCCGGGTGTCAAGAATCTGTCATCGAGTAAAATAATCACTCCACAGTCTTCCTCCGTGCGGATAACGCGCCCTGCCGACTGTAATACCTTATTCATGCCGGGATAGATATAGGCATACGCATAACCATCCTTTCCACATCCGTCAAAGTAATCCCGCAACAGATTTCTTTCCTTTGATATCATCGGAATTCCCGTACCGACAATAATCGTTCCGATAAGACTTTCTCTTTTTAAGTCAATCCCTTCTGAAAATATGCCGCCCATTACACAAAATCCTAAAAGGCTTCCGCTTCCCTGCACATTTTCAAATAAAGACAGAAAATTTTCTTTTTCCTGTTCTTTCATCGACGGAAGCTGCACAATCAGATTCTGTTCTGCTGTAAGCTTTGGTGTACCGCCCTCTGCGCCCATGATGATTTCATCCGGTTTATACATCTGTTCATAGTTTTCTTTTACCTGCTGCAAATATCCATATGATGGAAAAAATACGAGATACCGTCCCGGATGCACCTGTACCGTTTCGGCAATGTAGCGGCATACTTTTCGGTATTCCCCTGCATTTCTTCTTGTATATCTGCTGCTGACATCTTTTCCGATAACAATTCTGCGCTTTTTACTGTCAAACGAAGACTGTGCATACACTGCATAATCCTGTGTATCTGCAGTCAGCATTTCTTTAAAATAATTGACCGGAAGCAGCGTCGCCGAAAAAAACACGGCACTTCTTCCCTGTGCCAGTCTTTCCGACAGATTCGTTGACGGGTCTACACAGAACAATTTCATATAAAAATGATTGTTCTCATCATGCTTTGTATAAATCAGATATTTTTCGTCCATGCAGTCGTACATATTCAGAAAATGCCGCAGTGTAAAGAAAAACTGCAAAATTTCCTCCTGCTGCGGATGATTTTTATGATGTTCCAGAAAATGCTGTAATCTTACATAACACCGTTCCAGTGCCGCAGGAAAAGTTCCCAGATAATCAATCACATCTATTGTATCACATTTTCTTTTATATTCCAACAATCCGGCATTGCACTTTTCAAGGCTGTTATACAATGCCCTGTCTGTATCTTTTACATATTTTTTTATTGTCAGAAAATCCTCTTTTACAAGAATAGCACTGTACATCTGCCTTGCCCTGTCAACCAGATTGTGTGCTTCGTCCACCAGAAAAATATACTCGCCCCTGTTTCCTTCGCCAAAGTAGCGCTTGAGTGCCACATTTGGGTCAAAAACATAATTATAATCACAGATAATGCCGTCACACCAGTATGAAATATCCAGCGACATCTCAAACGGACAGACACAATGTTTCTTTGCATATTCCATCACTTTTTCACGGTCAATCACCATTTCATGTGTAATCATGTCATAGACCGCATCGTTAATCCTGTCAAAATGTCCTGCTGCCCTCTCGCATTTAACAGGATTGCAGTTTCTTTCCTCCAGAATGCAGATTTTATCTTTTGCCGTCAGTGTCACCGTACGCATAGAAAGCCCCTGCCTGCGCAGAATTGAAAAGGTTTCTTCGGCAACGGTTCTTGTAATCGTCTTAGAGGTCAGATAAAAGATTTTGTCTGCCTTACTCTGTCCCATGGCACAGACTGCCGGATAAATAGTTGAAATGGTTTTTCCAACACCGGTTGATGCCTGAATAAAAAGATTTCTTGCTTCCCCGATGCAGTGATAAACACCTGTTACCAGTTTTTTCTGTCCTTTGCGGTATTCAAACGGAAAGGACAGCTTCTTAATCGATGCCGTCCTTTTTTCACGTTCGCAAAAGACAAAATCTGACCACCGTTTAAAGCTGTTGATCAGCGTTTCAAACCATTCTGTCAGTTCTTCTTTTGAATATTCTTTTGTAAAACGCTTTATTTTTTCTGTTTCAGGATTGGCATAGGTCATCTGTACGCCGATACCGGAAAGATGGTTCTGTACCATATAAATATAGCCGTACACCTTTGCCTGCGCTTCATGTACCGGCACCGGCTGTTCTAACTTTTCCACATCGGACTGCATGGTTTTAATCTCATCAATAATAACCTTTCCAACCGGTGTCTTACTGCCGTCCGCTTCTTCGTGGAAATCACTGATAATACCGTCCGCCCTGCCCTCCAGACGTATGATGTAATCAATATTCTCCACCGTTTCCGGCAGTTCAATTTTTAACGGAACTTCCGCCCTGTAAGATGCGCCCATGCTTTTTTGTATTTTTTTGTGCATGCGCGTACCCTCCTGCATCAGACGCACATCTGAAAATCCGCCGGTTCTGTTATCAATATCACCGCTGCGGCAGATAAATTCAACCAGTCCGCGGACTGAAAGTTTAATTACGTTGTCCTTTATTACATACATCTATTGTTTTCCTTCACCTCGTAAAGATACGACCTGCCCTGCTTTCCTACTCTTGTAACCGTCTGCGTATCCCTTAAAATATTAAGCGTTATCCTTGCCGTATCCACCGGAATATGGGCAGCTTTTGCAAAATCCGCCGAAGTAAACGTGCCATCCAGTTCATACGGCACAAACTGCATATAGTCTTCAAGCTGCTCAATTGTCACTATCTCCCGTATGCCTATCGGGATTCTGTCCTTTTTTTCGCCGTGCCTGCGGATTCCTTTTTTGGTACGAATCCGCTGCTGTAACGTCTTATACTCCTGCATATCCATTAATACCAGTTTGACCGTCAGCTGTGGGTGATGCAGATACTGCTTGATTTTATACAGCTCCGTAAAGGCATCGTAGACTGTGTAATGACGCGGCGACTTTCTTGGCTCGCTTACCTCCCCGGTCTGCTCATCAACCCAGAGCACCCATTTGTTGCAGGGCATCGGATAGACAATTGTTACCGGATAGTGGTTCAAGAAAACTGCCAGTTTTTCCCGCAGCCGTTCAAAACTTCTTGTCTGGATTTCAATAACCCCGTTTTCATTGTAAATATCTGCAAAATAGCCTTCAAGCGCAACTTCATGGTTGTCTTCTTCCGGCTCAAAAAATTTTTTCAGTACACTATGTACCGTCTTTTCGGAAAGTGTTCCAATCCCTTTATCGTGCCTCTTTGCCGAGAGTACCGCTTTCTTCGCCTGTTGGAAGCGTTCCTGCTGTATGTACTGTATCTGCTGTGTCTGCTGTATCTGCTTCTGTTTCATTTACAATCCTTTTTTCTACGACATAACCTTCTGTAATGGTATATTCTGTATCATCAAATTTCACTTTTCCGCTAAAGTCATATCCGATTCTGCCCTGCTGATAATACCATTCACCGTAACTGTTTGCGCCAATACCGGTATATTCCTCATTTAACAGACCATTTTCAAAATACCACCAGCCGTATTCATTGTGCGCCATTCCCGTATATTCACGATTCAGTTGACCGTTTTCAAAGTACCACCAGCCATATTCATTTAACGCCATTCCCGTATAGGCATCATTTAAATTGCCATTTTCAAAATACCACCAGCCATACTCATTCAACGCCATTCCCGTATAATTCAGGTTTAAAAATCCATTTTCAAAATACCACCAGCCGTATTCATTCAACGCCATTCCCGTATATTCACGATTCAAGTTGCCATTCTGATAGTACCACCAGCCATATTCGTTACATACCATTCCGGTATAATCCCAGTTTAATACGCCATTCTCAAAATACCACCAGCCGTATTCATTCAACGCCATTCCCGTGTAATTCCAGTTTAACTTTCCGTCTTCAAAGTACCACCAGCCATACTCGTTACATGCCATTCCCGTATAGGCATCATTTACATAACCGCCCTGAACATAGTACCATTCTGCTCCGTCACAAAGCATTCCGGTATAATCCATGTTTACAACACCGTCCTGCATATACCAGCGGCCATACTCATTTTCTGCAATACCTGTATAAGAATCATCTATTTCACCGTCTGTAACATACCACCAGCCATATTCATTGACCGCCATTCCCGTGTAATCCGATACTTCACCGTCTTCGTAATAATGCCAGTCACCGTATTTATCCGTACATAGACCATTTTTCTTATGCAGTCCGAAATAATCTGCAATTCCGCTGGCATCTGCCTGTCCCATACGTACCAGCATGTTGTCATTGGACAAAAATACATGTGTATCCCCCGCATCTGATAGATAAGCATGTTCTACAATAATTCCCGGTACACCGTTGTACTTGGAATTTCTGATGACACTGTAATAATCCGCGCGGCTTCCATCCGGATACCAGTTGGTATCATCATCTTCCTCGCCATCACTATCTCTTGTATACAATCCATTCCGGTATATGCCCATTTCACTCAGGTAACCCGCAATATGCTCAGATACCGCATATCCTATATCATTAAATTCTGATACATAGTGATTATTGGGATAATAAATTTCATATCCGCTGTCATCGCCCGAATTGTTATGCAGACTTACAAAAAGGTCCGCTCCGACTTCTCCTGCATATTCTGTCCGCTGTATTAAGTCCTGTTTGGTTGTACTGCCTTCAAACGGACACGCAATGGTATCATGTGTCATATAAACGGTTATGCCATCGTATTTTTCAAGCTCTGTACGGCACGCCAGTCCGATTTTTAAATTTAATTGCTGCTCTTTTAAACCATATGCTGCCGCCCCTGTATGTGTACTGTCATGTCCGGGATCTAACATCACTACAACATTGTCTGCCGCTTCTGCCCTCTGGATGCCGTTTAAAAAAAATGCCGCCGTCATTGCAAACGCAGCTGCTGCCAGCACTGCTGCCTTTCTTTTTTTCATACTTTTGTGCCTCACTTTCCACTTATTCTAAACTAAAAACAGTATACCATACTTTTCCCCATTGTGAAACTTCCCGTTGACAGTCTTCCCACAAAAATGTCATACTTACAGTAATAAAAGATTTGGAATATACGCCGTTTGGCAGATAGGAGTACGTTATGATTTCAATCAGTCTTTGCATGATTGTTAAAAATGAAGAAAAGTTATTAAAACGCTGTCTGGATTCGTACCGTCCGGTCTGCGATGAAATTGTTATCGTAGATACCGGCTCAACCGACCGCACCAAAGAAATCGCCGCCGGATATACAGACCGGATTTTTGATTATCAGTGGAATAATGATTTTGCCGCTGCCAGAAATTTTGCTTTTGCAAAAGCAGGCTGTGACTATATCTTTTCTGCCGATGCAGATGAAGTATTAGACGAGGAAAACAGAAAGCAGTTTCTGAATCTAAAGCAGGTGCTGCTGCCTGAAATTGATATTGTACAGATGATTTATGTCAACAGCAAATCGCACAATACTGTTTATAATTTTGAAGAAGAATACCGTCCGAAGCTGTTTAAACGGCTGCGTACATTTGAATGGATTTCCCCGATTCATGAAACCGTCCGCTTAGAGCCTATCGTATTTGACAGTGACATCAAGATTCTTCATCTGCCGCAAGAAAGCCATACCAGACGAGATTTTGGTGTTTTTATCAATGCTGTCCGCCGCGGTGTGCGCCTTGAAAATTATGTCGTGATTATGTTCTGCAAGGAACTTTTTATTTCGGGAACAGATGAAGACTTTTTAAGTGTCCGTGAAATTTTTGAAAATGTGCTTGCAAAGGAAGACCGTCCCGAAGACTGCCGCAAAAACATTGCCTGCGTGCTGGCACGCATTTACCGCCTGACAAACGCATACAATGAATTCTTTAAAATCTGCTTAAAGGATATGGCACAGAATCCGTGTGCGGAAATCTGCATGGAACTCGGACACTATTTTTACGGATTAAAGGATTATGAAGAAGCTGTTCTTTGGTATTTAAACGCAGCTTCCGAAACACCGAGCATTATCGACATCCACTCGTCCGGCGATGCGCCGCTTGCCTGTCTTTCAAAATGTTACAGCACGCTTGCCGCACAAGCCAAACAGGATAAAAATGCCGAACTTTCTGCCGCTTTTTTAGCACAGGCTGAGGATTATCAGGCGCAGGCAGAACACTGGCAGGCGGCAATCTAATATTTGTATTATATATATTCCAGTAATATATTCAGTAAATTACACTTTATACCGAAAAATGTCAAAAAAGAACAGGCCACCGCATTTCTGCAGCAGTCTGTTCTTTTTTCTGTTATGTCCGTTTCACATCATCAACGTCATCTACATCCTGAATGTCTAACACTTCCAGATCATCCTCATTTTTTTTCAATGCTTCTGAAATCGAACGTACGACCTCATCTTCATCGTCTTCCTGGATTTCATCTTCTTTATCTGCCAGCACGTCCTCCGATAAATCTTCATCATCATCTTCTTCATAAGAATCAAAATCATATTCATCGTCATCATATCTGTCATAGCCGTCATCTGCCGCCGCTGCAAATGCCCGCTTACTCTTTGAAAGCTTCACTGCAAGCATTACAATCGCAATGATACAAAGAACCACAACTGCCGAAAGCACCAGTGCCACTACTTTCCACATTCTGTCAGAAGCAGCGCTTACTCCCTGTGATTCAGTCTGTGTCGTGAGATTTGCCGCCGGAGCGGACATCACACTGTATACCTGTATTGTATTGTCATTGCAGTCATAACGGAACCACCCTGTAACGCCCAGCGAACTGACACCATAGAACAGACAGTAACTGCCATCCTCAGACATTAATACATCTGCCGTCTGTCCGCCAATCGTATAAGTCGTCTTTTTATATCCATCCGGTTTTTCCATGGAATCCGTAATCGGAAGCACCGCATAAGTAATATCCGGTTCACTTGCTTCTATATATAATGAAAATGTTTTCGCAACTGAATCATACACATAAAAGCCCGATGTGCCTTTGCCGTCCGTATTTTTCAGATACATCAGAATAAGCTTCGTATTCACGCCTTTTCCGGCTTTAACGGTAATGCCGTTATATTCATAATCCACTTCATCATAACCGGACGGAAGCGGATTTGCCGTATAGTCATCAGCCAGTTCATACTGTGCACCTGCTACCTGTATACTGCGGATTTGTTCCTCACTCTGTGTCGGTTCTTCCGAACTGACAGTCGTTGTTTCCTGCTCTCCGGCTTTGGTCGTTTCCTGTTCGTCCGCTTTGGTTGTCGCCGCCGCAGAATCGTCCTTTGTTGTTGAAATCGTATAGACCTTTTTAGAGCCGTCCTGTGCCGTTACCGTAATCGTTGTCGTATTACTGCCGGGGTCCATGCGCGTTCCGCGGACAGATACCGAAGCATTTTCATCATTTGCAACCGCACTGACAACCAGCTGTGAACAGTCTGAACCGACTGTCGTCGTATACGATGTGACATTCGGTGAAAATGCCGGAGATAACACGCCCGGACTGATATCTAACGATGCAAGCGTATTATCGGTTGAATAGCTGACCGGTGCTTTTACGGTTACTGAACCCGAACCGGCACTGACTGCCATATAATCCTCATCTGCCGAACTGATAATCGTATTGGAAGTGCTTACAGAAATCGAAGAACTTCCCGCCGATACTGCTTTAAACCGCACGCTGAATGAGGTACTGTCAGTAGAGAGCAGGCGCACACTGCCGCCGCCCCCACCGCTGTAGCCGGAAACCGGCTGTAGCACGCCTGAATCATAACTGAGCCAGATGTCACACATATAAATGTCCACACTGCTGCTGACACTGACCGATATCGTCACTTCATCACCAATATCACAAGAGCCTGAGCCTACGGATATCTTTGCTGTTTCTTTTGCATACGTTGGCAGCGGTACCAGCAAAACTGCCATTACTGCTGCCAGCAGCACTGCGGCTGCCTTTTTCCATTTTCCCGTCATTTTTCACCTCAATCACATTTCTTTGGCAACTCCCACTACTGTCTGAATCCTACTGTTCAATGTACCGGATATCCAAAATGTGTCTTTTAATATATAACAAGTCTATTGATGTAATGCCGTCATTTCCACGGTTTGCATCTGCCGCCGTCAGATACGGTTCTTCCAGCAGCTTTGTTCCTAAAATGTGGCGCTTCACATACAGTAAATCCATGCTCGTCACCGCTCCGTCGCCGTTGACATCACCGTAAATCACAAACGTGTAGCGTGCCATTTCACCGCCGTTTTTATCGTAAATTGTAAGCACATCGCCAGTTCCCACAATACCGTCATTGGCACTGCCGTCACTGTGTGTTACTTTTCCGTATGCGCCGCCCGTAAAGGAAATGTGATTTAAAACGTCCTGTGCGGCACTCCCGACACCGACTCTTGATATCTTGCCGTTTTCAAGCAGAAAATCTGTCGAATATCCGCCCTTTTCCGAATCGCCGCCACTGTTTCCGTTATCCGTGCCGCTGTCACCGCCGCTGTTACTGTTGTTTCCACTATCACCGGAAGCCGCTTCTTTGCGCACAACACGGATGATATACGTCTTTGTTTCGCCGCTTTGTGATGTAACCGTCACTTCAATCTCATTCGTGCCGACCTTTAGCGCATGACTGCCGGTTCCTGTAAGTTTTGCACCGGAATCTGCTGTTTGTGCTTCGATATCCACAGAAGAAATTTCATTTTCCACAATTACACCATACTCAGTTGTAAACATATCAAACGTCGGTGTCAGCGAATAACCTGAAACCGAAAGACTTGTTAAGGCATTGTTTGGACTGCCCTCCCCTGTCGGAAGCTCGCACGCACTGTCCGGCATATTTTTATAAACCGGAATCTTAAACACCAGTGCCGTATTTTTCTTAGTCGTATCGCTGTATGCCTGTGAAGCGGTCGAAGACTCACTTCTCGGTGCTAAGACATTTGTCATATACTGATGGGTATACGGTGTTACCATATCAAATTTTTCATAATAAATCGTATTCTGTCCACGGTTAATGTAACGGCTTCCTATGTAAATCGCACCGCCGATAACAGATTTCATACGGGTATTCCACGGTCTTAATGTCGCCGCATCGGTTTTGGCGGCATACTTCAAGCCGTTGACCACCGCACTTGCCGTTGCGGTTTTATAAGCACCCTGATTGTAGTAATTGTAATACCCCTCATAGCCGCTCACCGTTCCGGAAATGCTGTTGCCCTGTCCTTTTCTGCCCTGCTCCTGGATAATGCGCGTTGCCAGATGATACGGACTGACACCCGATGCCCGTCCTGCATACATCAGCGCCGAAGGATAATTAAAATCCGTTCCGTCATACGACAAGTCATGGGACGAACCGTCCATAAACGTATCTTCAATAATACTGCTTACGCCGGTTTCACTCTGCACGGAGCTGTTATAGGACAAATCCTCAAACATAAACACATTTGTTTCGTTTAAGAAGTTACGCGGGTCAAGGGCATACTGCACCAATGCGCTTGAAGCCTGTACCCAGCCGCCGCTGTCCAATTCATACCACGAACCGCTCTCCCAGTCGTATGCGCCATCCGCCGTTGACTTCCACGAGCTTTTTGCCGAAGCATAAATCAGGCTCCGGCCAAGTACATTTTCATTTTCAACGACCGTATCCCAGTCCTTGTCCACAAAATCCGCAACAAATATCCACTTTGGATACTTCGCATGCAGACTGCGCAAATCTTCCTTATAAGATTCCGGGAAGCCCTGACTTGAAAGATAGCTCTCAAAATCCGTATCGTCCGAATAGTCAATATCCGTACTGTCTACCGTGACATATTCACTCGTCACATAGCCCTTGGTGTAAGTACCGTTTAAATAAAAACCCACCTGATACCACGCGTAGGTATCACTCGTCTGCACCGTATCCAGAATATCAAAATGGAATCCGCCGCTGACCTTTGTAATGACATTTGCCGTACTGGAGGTATCTGTCGATGAACGGATACGAAGTCCTGTGACACCGGCATTGACCGTTCCCGTCTTCTCCTGTGCATAAGCCGTCACCGGCTGTATCTGTGCCGTAAGCACCGGCAGCGTTGAAACACACATCACCACCGCCAAACACGCAGCTTTCATTTTTGTCAGTAAACGTTTTCTTTTTTCATGTACGTTCTTCCCCATAGTGTCCTCATTTCTGTACTGTTTCCTGCACTTACTCTGCCGTTTACATGTTAATTGTTCTTACCGAATTCAGAAAGCTTTAAGCCTTCATTTCTTTCCAGTACCATATTGACACTCCAGCTGTTCACAAAGATTAACAGCGGATTGTCCTTTAAGTCCTTAATCTTCTTCATATCGGAAGTACCGACAATGCGGTTTACATCGATTTCTTCCGGATTTTCAATCCAACGGATATATTCATACGGAAGCTGTTCCAGTTTAATCTCTACGTTGTATTCGTTTTTCAGGCGGTATTCAAGCACTTCAAACTGCAAGACACCGACAACACCGACAATGATTTCTTCCATACCGGTATTAAATTCCTGAAAAATCTGAATCGCACCTTCCTGTGCAATCTGGCTGATTCCCTTGATAAACTGCTTTCTTTTCATCGTATCCATCTGTCTGACACGTGCAAAATGTTCCGGTGCAAATGTCGGGATTCCGTCAAATTCAAACTTCTGGTTCGATTTGCAGATTGTATCTCCGATAGAGAAAATACCCGGATCAAAAACACCGATAATATCTCCCGCATAGGCTTCTTCAACAATGTGGCGTTCCTGTGCCATCATCTGCTGTGGCTGGGCAAGACGGATTTTTTTGCCGCCCTGTACGTGGTTGGCTTCCATGCCTGCCTCAAACTTTCCGGAACAGATTCGCATAAATGCGATTCTGTCACGGTGTGCCTTATTCATATTCGCCTGAATCTTAAATACAAATGCCGAAAAGTCTTCTTCAAACGGATTAATCTCCCCAATTGAAGAATGTCTTGGCAGCGGAGAGGTTGTCATGTCCAGAAAATGCTTTAAGAACGTTTCCACACCGAAATTCGTCAGCGCCGAACCGAAAAATACCGGTGTTAAGTTTCCTGCCTGCACCTGTTCTAAATCAAATTCCGCACTCGCACCGTCTAACAGTTCAATATCTTCTGTGAGTTTGTCAAAATAGCCCTGTCCGATTTCCGCAAGCAGTGCTTCATCATCTACGGCGATTTCCTTCGTTTCAACCTCTTTTTGTCCGTTCATTGCCGCTTTAAATAAGGAAACGTCTTTTGTATTGCGGTCATACACACCTTTAAATTCCTTGCCGCAGCCGATTGGCCAGTTGACAGGACAGGTACTGATACCCAATACACTTTCAATTTCATCTAACAGCTCAAACGGGTCATTGGCTTCACGGTCCATTTTGTTGATAAATGTAAAAATCGGGATGTGACGCATAACACAGACCTTAAACAGCTTAATCGTCTGTTTTTCCACACCCTTTGACGCATCAATTACCATGACCGCCGAATCCGCTGCCATTAAGGTTCTGTACGTATCTTCCGAGAAGTCTTCATGACCCGGCGTATCCAGAATATTAATGCAGTATCCGTCATAATTAAACTGCAATACAGATGACGTTACGGAAATACCTCTTTCCTTTTCAATCTCCATCCAGTCTGAAACCGCGTGTTTTGCGGTCTTTTTCCCCTTTACCGACCCTGCCAGGTTAATCGCTCCGCCGTAGAGCAGAAACTTTTCCGTCAGTGTGGTTTTACCGGCATCCGGGTGGGATATAATGGCAAATGTTCTTCTTTTTTCAATCTCGCTTCTAATGTCAGCCAATTTTATTTCTCCTTGTTTTACTTCTTATTTTCTGTCTGCCTGAAATGATGAAAGGGTGCCGCACTAACGCAATGTTTCACCTTAGTGTGACAGCCCTTTTCACTGTTCTTCGCCCAGTACTATGCATTTAATGCAAATTTATAAGAAACCTCGGATTTGTCATCGATTCTTCTGAATACATTTACCACACGGTTCATCACTTCTTCAAAATCTTCTTCTTTTTCTACTTCGATGCTGACAATCTGTCCGTCATCTTTAATTTCTACGGATTTTACACGCGGTACTTCTAAAATCGTCTTTTTTGTATCTTCAACTTTCTCCGGTGTTGTCAGCATTTTACTCTTGCTCTTATATTTTACCTGATATGTTCTTGTCATTTCTTTGTCCTCCATCTATCAACAAACTTAAACATAAATTTTCATATTGAATTATACCGTATCAGCCGCATAACTTCAATTCTTTTCTGAAAAAAAATGTGCAAAACAGCGCCCGCATAATATACGGACGCTGCTGTTTTTACAATTTTTCTTTTATAAGCAGACTTTTGTCTGCATCAGAAGCTTACAGTACTCTTTTACGCTTCTTCAATACTGCTGCCGCAAGGATAAGACCCATTGATAAAACGGCTGATACGGCATAAATGCCTGTCATCGCTGAATCACCTGTCTTTACAGTACTGTTAGCTGATGTCTGTGTGCCGGACTGTGCATTATCTGAACCCTGTTCCTGCGCACCACTCTCTGATGTATTGTTTTCTGATGCTTCTCCCGACTGTGTGCTGTCATTTGATGCACCACCATTTGATGTATTTCCCTGTTCTTCTTTGCCCTGTGTGTCATCAGCCGCACCATTATCCGGTGTTTCCTGTGTATAAGGTACTGCTGTATAAGAAAGGAAATTTCCGTCTGCATCGGTAGTATTCATCTGTGCTGCTCCGTAACGTAACGGACTTGTAAATGTGATGCCGTTGTCTGCGGCTGTAAATGTTGTTGTACTGCCGACTGCAACAACTGTCACACCGGATTCATAAGTCATTGTATACACACCGGTGCGTGCATCAAAGGAAATCGAACCTGAACCCTTATTCGTATCTGTGTCTACCACATTATTCTTATATGGACGAACTACAAATGTCTTATTTTCCATATCAATTCCGATGTATGCAGGCATCTTCATCATGGCAGAAGCATCATAGCTGTCTGCTGTCAGTACATATGCGCCGCTTGTCAATGTGCCTTCATAAGCAGATGTCTTTGCTGTGTAAGAAAGAAAATTACCATCTGCATCGGTTGTATTCATCTGTGCCGCACCGTAGCGTAACGGACTTGTAAATGTAATGCTGTCCGCATCTGCTGTAAATGTTGTTGTTGCGCCAATTGCCACAACCGTTACACCGGATTCATACGTCATCGTGTATACACCGGTTGTAGAATCAAAAGAAATCGAACCTGAACCCTTATTGGTTGTATAATCAACAACACCGTTCTTATACGGATGTACACTGAAGGTATTATTTTCTGCATCAATACAGATAAATGCAGGCATCTTCATCATGGCAGAAGCATCATAGCTGTCTGCTGTGAGTTCATAAGCGCCTGTCTTTAACACACGTTCATAACTGCCGTTTCCTGTATCGCCGGAATTTGCTGTATCATTTGTGTTATCACTGCCGTTCTGGTTATCATTTTGTCCGTTGTCACCAGAAGGGGTATCTGCCGTATTCTCATCTGCTTCATTGGCCTGTGATTTAACCATCGCCTTTGCCACCGCTTCGTTAATCGCATTGGCTGAATACGTTGCACCACTGACCGTATCTGCTGCTGTACCGGTTGTACCAATATAAGACTGTGCCATCGCTTTCATCGCATAATTGACATACGACACATTGACTGCTTCAATATCTGCATTTTTCGCATCATTTAAAGCTACTTTACTGATTACACCGTCTTTAACGCTGACCGTCACATACAAATCATAATTGACAACTGCTTCATGGAATTCTACGTGTGCCGAAGCTGTATAGTTTCCGTCATGATACTGTGTATCCTGCGCATAAGCCGGATAACTGCCGCCAAATACATTGCCTGCAAGTAACACTGCCGCAAGCGCACCGCCTAAAAGTCCGGCTGTTCCTCTTTTTTTCATAAACCTCTTTCTCCTTATTGTTTTTGTTAGATGTTTCTAACACTCGTTAGTCGTGACTAAGTTTATCATTATCTATATCATTTGTAAAGCCTAAATTTTAAAATAAATGTATCGGTCTTTTACATCTGATACACTGTAATACTGTCACTGCTTCCCGCAAAACTGGACAAATTTCCCGTAATCGTCATGGCACCGTCGTATGCTTTGGCGCTTTCTAACTTTCCTGTCATTGAAATGTTATCGCCGTTTACCGTATAACTGCCGTCATAATTCTCGCTTGAACTGTACTGCTGACCGCCCGATACCGTAATGCTGACCGCATACTGATAGCTTCCGCCGGACAGTGTCAGTGTTACCTCATAGTGAATGTAACTGCCCATTGCATCTACGTATTTATCGGTTGAACCGGTATAAATTCCTTCCACGCTGCGCTCCTGCTTTTCTTCCTGTGCGGGGGGTTCCGGCGCCGGTGCAGGTGCTTCTTCTGCCGGAGGCTGCGGCGCCTCTTCTGCCACCGAGGCTTCCGGTTCGGATACAACTACTGCTCTTTCCTCATTCCCTGCTTCACCCTCTGCCGGCTGTGTATCCGGATTTGGCGCTTCCTGCCCGGGCACTTCTGTATCCCCTTGTTCGCCCTGTAGAACTTCACTACTGACCTCAGCACCTTCTTTTCCTGCCGCCTGCGCCGCGGTCTTGCTCTCTGCTGTCGTTACCGCCTCCGTTGTGCTTTTTGAAGTGTTCTGATTTGCCGTATCTTTTGAACCGCATGCCGCCAGTCCCATACTCAAACCAATAACCAGCCCTGCCGCCACCAATGTCGTCTTTCTCATCTTTCTCTCCTTATCGTTTACTGTTCTATATCTGCTTTTAGTCCTGTCACCACAGGACACGCCACAAAATGCTCCGGCTCAACCTCCGTCAGCACACATTCCCTGTCTGCGCAGTCCTCCTGTGCCTGATAACACCGGCTGCAAAAACGGCACCCGGACGGCGGATTGATTGGGCTTGTCACATCGCCCTTTAACACAATACGCTTCGTTTCCTCATTTGGATTCACCGTAAGCACCGCCGATAACAGGGCTTTCGTGTAAGGATGCACGGGATTTGCAAATATTTTTGCCGCGTCACCGTATTCCACCACCTTGCCCAGATACATAATCGCCAGTCGTGAGCAGAGCTTTTTCACCGCCGCCAGATTATGGGAAATGAATAAATAGGTCGTCTGTGTCTTTTCCTGCATTTCCATCAGCAGATTTAAAATCTGTGCATGAACCGACACATCTAATGCGCTGACAGGTTCGTCACACACAATATATTCCGGATTTAATATCAACGCTCTTGCTATTGCAATACGCTGCTGCTGTCCGCCCGAAAACTGCGAAGTATAGCGGTCTAAATCTTTCCCGGTCAGTCCGACCGCCGTAATCATTTCCCGCGCCTTCTGCTCCATCGCATTTTTGTCAAATCCGCCGCGTATCCGCATGGGCTCACAGACCGCTTCCCGCACCGTAAAACGGGGATTTAAGGACGATGCCGGGGACTGGAAAATCTTCTGCATGTGAAGCCTCGCTTCCTGCACCGTCTTTTTTTCGGCATAAAGCGGCTGTCCGTTAAAATAAATTTCTCCCGACCGGGGCTTTACAAAACCAAGCGTTGCATTGGCAAAGGTCGATTTGCCGCAGCCGCTCTCCCCGACCAGTCCAAACGTTTCTCCCCGACGGATTTGTATGGATACATCCGATACGGCAGAGAGCATTTTTTGTTTTTCAAAAAAAGACTTTTTCTTCACAGGAAATTCAACGCTTAACTTTCTGGTTTCAAGCAAAATATCCCTGTTATTCTTTAAATTTTCCTGCCTCATAACAGCGCACCTTTCTTCCCTGTTCATTCTGTGTCAGTAACGGCATTGCCTTTTTACACTCCGCCGCCGCATACGGACAGCGCAGGTGGAAATAACAGCCTGCTGGCTTATCCGCCGGGTCCGGCAGATGTCCGGGTATCTGTACAAATTCTTTTTTGTCATCATCAAGGCGCGCCACTGCCGCCATAAGTCCTTTTGTATAGGGGTGGAGCGGATTTTCAAACAGCTCCTTTGCCGGTGCTTCCTCGACAATCTTTCCGCTGTACATCACGGCAATTCTGTCCGCCATGCTTCGCACCACGCTCAAATCATGTGTAATCAGAAGCAGTGCCGTCTGCTTTTCCTTCTGCATTTTGGAAAGCAGTTCCAGAATCTGCGCCTGTATTGTGACATCTAATGCCGTTGTCGGTTCATCTGCAATAATAACCTCCGGTTCACAGGCAAATGCCATGGCTATCAGTACACGCTGGCGCATACCACCGGATAATTCGTGTGGAAATGCGTGATACCGCAGTTCTGCATCCGGAATGCTGACAGCTTTTAAAGCTTTAATCGAACGCATTTTTGCTTCTTTTTTGCTGATTTTTTCATGACAGCGATAAATCTCGTCCATCTGTTTTCCAATCGTCATCACAGGATTTAATGCCGTCAGTGCGTCCTGAAAAATCATGGAAATCTTACTGCCGCGCAGTGCCTGCATCTGACGGTCTGTGTAGTCTGTGACATCTTCCCCGCAGATACACAGCTGATCCAACCGCACCGCTGCCAAAGACGGCTGTAACTTCATGCACGATAAGGAAGTCATGCTTTTACCGCAGCCGCTTTCTCCCACCAGCGCAAGACATTCCCCTTTTTTTACCGTTAAATCTACACCCTCGACCGCACGAATCATTCTGCCCCTGTCAGGAAATACCACTTTTAAATTCTTTACTTCGATTGCGTTTTGCATGGTTCCTCCATTGTGTCAAAAACCTCGTCCAAATAAGTGCCGTTCATATGCTTCCACAGATTTTTTGCACCGCCCTGTCCGTGCATTTTGGGATTTAACACTTCTTCAATGGCAAATCCGATGCGCATAAATGAATACACCGACAAAAATATTCCGATGCCCGGCGCAACAATCATCCACCACTGTCCAAACAACACCGCACCACTGCTCTGTGCTTCCGAAAGCATTTTCCCCCAGCTGATCATGGTGGGATTTCCAAGTCCCAGAAAGCTCAAACCCGCTTCTGCAATCATAATGCCCGCACTGGTAAGCGCCGTGCTCATGACTACAAGGTGGGATACGCCTGGCAGGATATGTTTCAGCATAATATAGCCTTTTTTTGCGCCCGAAAGTTCCGCCGCCTTGACGTAATCCGCATTTTTCATCTGTAAAACCTGGGAACGCACGGTTCTTGCCAGTCCCGGCCACCCAAACAGCACAAAAACAAGTACAATTACAACATAGCTTTTGCCAAAAATATTGGTGATAAGAATCGTCAGCGGCAGTGTTGGTATGACTAACATCACATCGACAATCCGCATGATAATCATATCGGCGGCACGTCCCAGATACCCTGCCGCAACGCCTAAAAGCGACCCCAGTATCGAAATCGCAATGCCTGTAATAATGCCGATGCCAAGCGACACGCGCGTTCCGTAAATTAACATGCTGAATACGTCCTGTCCGGTTGTAATGGTTGTCCCCAGTAAATGGCTTCTTCCCGGTGCAAGTCCCTTTGCATCGCGCATGGTCACATCATATGGGTCAAACGGTGCAATGACCGGTGCAAATACGGCAATGACCACCAGCACCAGCAAAATAATCAGTCCGATTCTGCCCTGTTTATTCTGTGCAATCTTTTTTATCAGTCTGAGTCCCTTCATTTTAATCCTCTATTTTCGTTTCTTTCTATCTTCTGCCTTCTTAGTCCACCGTAACGCGCGGGTCTAACAGCCCCAGACACAAATCGGTAATCAGATTGCCAAGCAGTGCCACCGCCGCCATAAATATCATAATGCCCATCATCAGTGGATAATCGTTATTGTTATTCGCTTCCAGATACAGCATGCCGATTCCCTGCCAGTTAAATATTTTTTCGATAACCACCGCACCACCAATCAGTCCGGACAGCCCCATTCCAAGCCCCGTCACAATCGGAAGCAGTGCATTTCTTAAAATGTGTTTGTAAACAACACCATTCTGCGATACACCTTTTGCTTTTGCCGTAACGATAAAATTTTCATTGGCAACGGCAATCACACTGTTTCTGGTACTCTGCGCATACGATACAATACCGCCAACCACTGTCGATAACACCGGCAGGGCGGCATTGTAGGCAACCATTTCCACGCTTTTTAAATTCCATGCAAATTCCGATACCATGTTCTGGTCTGTATATGCCGGAAACCACTCTAACTGAAAGCCCAGAAAAAAGGACAACAGCAGAGCGATAAAAAAGGACGGCACCGCCGTTGTTACCGTGGAAGCGTTCATCAGCGCCCGGTCTGCCATGCCGCCGCGTTTTGCGGCGCATGCCGCTCCGATAAGGATTCCGAAAAACAGACTGATTAGCATACTTGATACCGAAAGTACCAGTGTCCACGGCAGTCTTTGTGCAATCAGGCTCCATACCTTTGGCGACCCCGCCTGATAGGACGTGCCTAAATCGCCCTTTAAAAGATTTTTCACATACCGCACATACTGCGACCAGTTTGACCCGTCTAACCCGTACTGCTGTCTTGTCAGTTCCTTAATCATTTCATAATTTTCATCGCTCATATTGCCCTGTGCCGGATAATATCTTGCACAGGGGTCTTCCACACCAATCCGTGGTATAAAAAAGCACAAGGTAACAACCAGTGCAAAAATAAAAAGTGTATACAAAATACGCTGTATGATATATGTATATTTCATCTGCTCAATCTCCTGTTACCTGTACCAGATTTTTCAGCGTTTCATTGTTAAAAACCGTTTGGCCGTCCGATACGACATACCCTGTAAATCTGTCGGTACGCGCAACGGACAATACGTTGGACGAATACAGCGGAATTTTGTAATACTGCTGTGCCGTCAGCACCTGCAAATGGTGAATCTTTGCGATACGTGCTTCCTGATTTAACGTTTTTCGCATGGCATTGATTTCATCTGTCAATTCTTCATCCTGTATTTTTCCGTAATTGGATGAACGCTCTGTCGTCACAAAATGCGCTTTATACATGACATCTGCATTTGCCATGGACAAAATCACCGGCTGCACCGTCATGTCAAAATTACTGTTGTACAGATACGTTGTTTCCGGTGTTGAGCCCGCCGCCTGCAATGTCACTTCAATTCCGATTTTTTGCAACTGGCGCTGTAAATAAGACACCAAATCCTGATTTGCCGCCGCCGTCACAATCTGAAAATGAATCCGCTCCCCGTTGTATAAACGGTATCCGCTCTCGTCCTTATCCTGAAAACGTTCATCTAAAATCGCATTTGCCTGAGTAAGCCGCTCCTCAACCGGTCCGGATAAAATATCCGCCTGCGGTTCATACAGCAGTTCGTCATTTACCGAAATCAGTCCCGCCGATGCCGCTTTTCCCGCACCGTCCAGCACATTTGCAATCAGTTCTTCCTGATGAACCGCAAGTGCAATCGCTTTTCTGACTTCAATATCCTGTAACAGCATTTTCATGCCGGAATCATACGGCTTTGACGGATTGACATTGAACACCAGACAACTGATACCGTTTCCCGGTGCATTCGATACGAAAATGTCTTTTTCCCCGGACAGCAGATTCAGATAATTACTGCTTACCGCCGAATCCAGAATGTCAATATAGCCTTTGCGCAGGGCAAAAATGGCGGTATTGGAATCCAGATACAATAAAATTTTGATTTTATCCACTTTATACAGTGCCGAACCGTCTTGCGCTTTCAGATGATAATTGGGATTCTGCACCAGTGTAATCACCTGCGTATTCGTTTCGTCCTTTTCCAATATCCACGCACCGCTTCCGACAGGATTTTCATACTGTTTTAAAAGCTCACCCTGCGGATTTTTACTGTTTAACTGACACTCACTGCTTACAATAGGTTCCCAGATATGCTCCGGCAGTATCAGAATCGTATTAAACAGCGTTGTTACCGCACCGAAAGATTTATTCACCAGAAGATACATCACCGTATCTTCCTCTCCCGGCAGAATCCCGTATGTACCGCTTAAATCCGGGTGTTTTGCCGTAAACATGCCCTGTGTGACAAGCTTTCCGCCGTCTGATTCATGCTTTAAATCGGCAGTCCACGCCAGCGCGCCTGCATGATTGGACAGCGCATAATCGGTTGCAAGATCAAAGGAATAATACACATCTTCCACTGTCAGTTTTTCACCGTCCGACCAGTACACATTGTCATACAGTTCAATCCGCACCGCCATATAATCTTCTTTGCGTGTGCTGTAATAATTTTCTACTGCCTCATTGTCATTCGCAGTCTGAAATGTCTGATCCTGTGTCAGCGGCTGCCCTTCCAAATCCACATAGCACCAGCTTTTTGCTGTCAGTGGCGCATACGTGCCGCTGTCCGTGTCATATGAAAACAGTGTGTTGTAAATCATGCTGGCAACGGTCGGCGCAATACCGTCTCTCGACAGCCACGGCATAAATGAAGTCGGAAAAGACGTTCCCACGTATCCTGTATACAAGGTCGATGACGTATCCTGCCTGCGCTCCGCAATCGAGGCGTCCGCGCACCCGCTAAATAAAAACGACACCACAAATACCATGGCAAGCACTCCCGCCAGTTTTTTTAATCTCTGCATTTTATTCTTCCACATACGGATATTCTAACCGTTCTCCAAAACCGTCTTTTGTTGCACTGTTGTCGTAAACTTCTTCAATTCTAAAAATGTATGCCGGCTGTTCTTTCCAGCGTTTCATTCCGGTCGGATTGTGGTATACGTCATGCTGTGCATTGATAAACTGCTGGTAAAGCTCCCGCTTTCCGGATAAATTCTCATCGTAAATCTCTACTTTTCCTTTCAGCTTATAGGAAATCATCGGCGGCTGATGAAAAATCAGACACGCTTCGGGGTTTACCTGATAGTTTGTCCAGCTCTGCTTTTTTGCCATTTCAAGACTGCCAAGCTTTGTAAAATCAATCCGCTTTCTGGCTTCTTCGCCGTACATCTGCTCCACTAAAAGCTTTAAACCACGCTCACCGTAGCTTTTATCGCCCGGCTCATATGTTGCAATATGCTTTAAATAAATCTCCAGCGTTTCCTCAAGATATTCGTCCTTCGGTAAAAATCCGACACCCTTTACCGATGCGTTTAAGCCCGCCGGACCGTAGGATACAAATGCCGGTTCATGTGAACAGAAGCTTAAAAACATCTTCTCCGGTGATGTCATTTCCCCTTTCTGTAATTTGATAACATTTTCTGCCCTCGTATTAAACGCCCAGTTAAAAAATTTTTTTGATGACTGCATTGTGTTCTCCTTATTTATTATATATTTATTATACCAATTATTTATTATACGATATATCTTATACGATACACGTTTTATACCTTATTCGTTTTAGCTGTTCCGCTCTTATTCCTCTTCTATATTAAAGTTCATACATTATACTGTTATGATATATAGCTATTTTGAAATACCGCTACTCTGATATTTCACACTTATACCGTGTCAGATTATCTGAATTGCGGACACGGAAGCCTTCAAGCTTTAATCTGCCGCCTTCACTGGTCAACGTTCCCGCCGGTACGGTTGCAATCTGATTTAAACCGCGCAGTTTTGTTTCATTGTTATCCGGATAGATTTTAAATGTTCCTTCTTGACTGTCCGGCACAAACAAACCGCTTTCCGTAAAGCTCCCTGCCCGGCTGGTATAACTGCCATCCGAATACAGCAGCACGGTTACATCAAAATTCTCATTCGTTCCTGTTACCGTGGCACTTCCTGACAGTTTTGCCGTAACCTCCTTTACTTCCTGTTTCTTGAAAGTCAGCGTTTCCCGGCTATCTGCAGCTTTGTCTGTCAAAACCTGAAGCTGCAATTCCGAATCACTTATAATTTCACAGGAAATACGTTCTTTTCCCTCCGGTGTCAGTGCCAGCTGTGATGTATTCACACCGTATGTCCCTGTTTCCGAAAAGTACTGCTTCTCTCCGTTTTCCGTCCAGCTTTCTGTCACTATGTATGTATTGTCCACATAAAAAGATGCTGTATAAATTCTATCTGCGCCAGGTGCTTCGCCCTGTGCTTCTTCCTGCACTGTACTCTTTGCCGTATAAGTTCCTGTCGTAAAATCAGAAGCCATATCCGGCTGTTCATATCCTTCCGGAATTTTTACTGCAAGCAGTTTCGCATCGGAGCTGTCGCTCGTTGTTGTTGCTGATGCCGAACCATAATAAATTTTTTCACAATGGGTAAAATCCAGTCTGCCCTCGTCATCTACAAAAAAGCTGCTTGTCAAACCATCCGAAATGCTCTTATCCGCACCGTTTACCGATTCATAAACCATCACATAGTCATTTGCACCTTTCTGAACGACACCTGAGCTTTTATTGATTTCAAAATCCGTTGTATTAGAAAACTGAAATGTACCGTTTTCTGTCAGCCGCAGATAAATCACCAGTTTCATTCCCAGCTCTGATAAATCCAGATAATAATCTCCTGCAACAGCTTCAACCGCTTTTTTATCCGTTTTACTGCTGTTACTTGAATCTGTTGTTTTTGATGAACCGCAGCCTGCCAGTGCCAGTACTGCGGCAAATGATACTACAATCGCAAAAAATGCGGCAGTTAATTGATATAATGTTTTTTTCATCTTCGTTTTCATTCCTCTTTAATGTTCATATTAGTTCTAATTAATTTATATTAGTTTTTCCAAATTTATGTTTGCCCAAACTAACGTTAGTTAGAATAGCATATAACATTTTATTTGTAAAGAACCAAAATTTACCTAAATGAATATTCATTTACAGTTTAATAATTTGTAATTAAAGAAGATGAGAATGTAACATCTGTTATAGATTTTGTTCTGATAAATGTAAATTGGGAAATAACTGCCCGAATACGGCTGAATAATATATATTTCAGCAAATATATATACACTAGATGCGTATGCCGTATTTGCTAAAATTATAAAAATATAAAAATTATTTTATCAACTTGGAAAAATGAAGAAAAAAAAGTAGTGGAAAAAATAAAAAACTTGGGGATAGATATTCTATTAAATGATCCTCCGATAAATGGACTTGAAAATTTGAATTTACAAATAGTTTCTACATATAATGGAATAAAACATTTTGAAAAAGAGAAAATAAATTATATTTTAAAAATTCGAACAGATCAAAGAATATACCAAAATAATACTATTGAGTTTTTTTTGAATTTATTAGATATTTATCCTGTTTTTAATAGTTCAAAACAAACTAAAAGAATAATAGGAATTGATATTAATACTTGCAAATATATCCCATTTTCATTTTCAGATATGTTACAATTTGGGAGTACTGAGGACATGGAAAAAATGTGGAATGTAGAGTTAACAACGAAGAAATTTACTAAAACAGATAGAGAAAATTTAAATCCAAGTATTAAGGAGATGCAAAAATATAAAAATTGTGAGATGGTTTTATGTGAATCTTTTTTAAAAAAAACAGATTTTAAATATGAGTACTCTTTGTTTTCTTATTATAAAGCTTTACATGAAAGATTTTTAGTTGTAGACAGTGAAATGATTGGATTATATTGGTTTAAATATAACAGCTTAAATAATTCACCAATTGAAATAGAACAGAGAAAAATAAAATTTTTAGATTGGAATGAATTATATACTAATTTTAATAATATAGATATTTTAAAACTAATAGAAGTAGAAAAAGAAATATTTAAAAAAAAATTATTTAAAAGTAAAAAGTGGAAGTGAAAAAAATGAATAATTTATTAATAATTCCTAGTGCAAAACTAATAAATGAAGAGTTACAAAGTAGATATGGAAAAATTGTTCCAGTTTTAATACCAATAGAAAATGGAATAGTTTTAGATAAATTATATAAGAAATATCAGAACTATTATGAAGAAATAGTTTTAACTTTATATGAAGAAGTTGAAAACACTTTAAAAATAATTAATTTGAGAAATTATCCTAAACTCAAAATAAAAGTATTGTCAAGATTAAGTGATATAGGTAATGGAATAAAAGAAGTGTTATCTGATTATAATAAATTAGATACTATAACAAATTTATCTATTAATTTTGGAGATATTTATATAGATAATATTAATCAATATTTAAATGAAGATACAATATGTTATTCTAAAAATTCTGGAATAGATAGATGGGCTTTTTTTGAAAAAAAAAATGAAATATTGACAATAAAACAGCAGAAAATAGAAGAACAAACTGGAGAAGAAAAAAATATTTTAGTTGGATTTTTTAATATTATTAATATAGAAAAATTTTACAATAGTCTTTTAAAAAAAGAAGTAGGAGAAAAAGATATTTTATATCAAACATTAGAAGATTATGATAAGTTTTATAAATTAAATTATGAATATATAAATAATTGGCACGATTTTGGACATTTAGATAATTTTTTACAAGCACAAAAAATGGTTGAAACAAGATTTTTTAATGAAATAACTGTAGATAGAGATAGAAATATTTTAATAAAGAAAAGTGAAGAAAAGGAAAAGTTAATCAATGAAATAAAATGGTTTTTAACTTTACCAAATAATTTACAGTGGGTTACTCCAAGAATTTATTCTTATTCACTGGATTGGAAAGAACCTAAAATATTGATGGAGTATTATAGTTATCCAACTCTTCATCATCTTTATCTTTATGGAAATCATGGTATAGATAAGTGGAAGCAAATCTTTAAAAAATTATTTTATGTTCATGAAGAAATGAAAAAGTATAGTTTGAAATTAAAAAAAGAAGAGATAGAAAAAGCCTTAAATAATATTTACTTAAATAAAACTATTGAAAGATGGGAAAAATTAAAAAAGGATGAGAATTTTTTAAGGTATTTTAAAGAGGAATTTTGTATAAATGGTAGAAAAATAAAAAATTTAATTGAATTAAGTGATATTATAAAAAGATTAATTATTAGGTTAAAAATAAATCAAAAAGAAGAATTAAATATAATTCATGGAGATTATTTTTTTGCAAATATTTTATATGACCCAATAGCAGATATAGTGAAACTGATAGACCCAAGAGGAGATTTTGGTGGTTATGGAATATATGGTGATTCTAATTATGATTTAGCAAAATTAGCTCATAGTGTAGATGGAATGTATGATTTTATTGTTGAAGATTTATTTCAACTTGAAGAGCAAGAAAATGGATTTAACTATAAAATAGTATATTTAGAAAATCATGAGAAAATAAAGAATTTATTTTATAATTATTTTAGAGAGGATGAAAGAATAAAAATAAAATTTATACAATCATTGTTATTTTTAAGCATGATACCTTTACACAAAGATAAACCAAAGAGACAAAAAGTTATGCTAGGTGTAGGAATTAGAATATTATACGAAGTTATAGAAGAAATAGGAGAAATATGATAGAATCGGAAAAAGTGATAGTTATGGATATAGATGGAACTTTATGTGAAATAAAGAGTAAGGAACAATCATATTTGGAAGTAGTACCTAAATATAATATATTAAAAAAATTAAAAAATATGAAAGAACAAGGATTTTATATCATTCTCTATACTTCTAGGCAGATGAGAACATATGAAGGAAATATAGGAAAAATAAATGCTAATACAGGTAAGGTATTATTTCAGTGGTTAGAAAAATATGATATTCCATTTGATGAAATTTATTTTGGAAAACCTTGGTGTGGAAAAAATGGATTTTATGTAGATGATAAAGCAATTAGACCTAGTGAGTTTGAGAAATTAAGTTATGATGAAATTTTGAATTTATTGGAGGCAGAGCATCAATGAAAATAATTATAACTATGGCAGGAGAAGGAAGCAGATTTAAAAAAGTAGGCTATAAAGTTCCAAAACATGAAATAGAGGTAAAAGGGAAATCTCTTTTTGAATGGTCAATGTTATCTTTAAAGAATTTTTTTGATGAAAATTTTATTTTTATAGTCAGAGAAAATAACTATGATAAAGAAAAATTAGAGTGTTTATGCAATAAATTAGGAATAAAAAATTTTAAGTTAAAAGAGATAAAAGAATTAACAGATGGACAAGCTAGTACAGCTTATTTATGTAATGAATATATATTAGAGGATGAGGATGTATTAATTTATAATATAGATACATATATTTCAGGAGATGAAATAAAAAAAGAGGAATTAAAAAAATATGATGGATATATTCCTGTATTTAAATCTGAAGGAGATAAATGGAGTTTTATCAAATTAGATGATAATGGAAAAGTAATAGATGTAGTAGAAAAAATAAGAGTTTCAGATTTAGGCTCAATAGGACTATATTACTTTAAAACTTGGAGAGATTATAAAGAGATTTATTTAAAGTATAAAGAAGAGATAAAAAGAAAATATAAAGAAGTTTATATAGCTCCAATGTACCATTATCTATTAAAAGAAAATAAAGATATAGGATATATAATTTTAAAAAATGAAAATATACATGTATTAGGAACACCAGAAGATTTAGAATTATTTAAAAAAATAAAAAAAAAATTGACTTTATTATATGAACCATTTGAGTTACAAAAAGAATTTTTATATAAAGATGTTATATTAATGCCTTATTATTTAGGAAAAGAGTATGATTTAGATGTAGATATAGTTTATTTTAATAATAAACGTGAAATAAATAATTTTAGAAATTTAAAATTTATAAAGTTGAAAAAAAGTAGATATTATAAATGGATAGCAAAATTTGATAAATTAGGAATAATAAATAACTTATTTTTTATAAAATATTTAATTGAAAATTCTAAAAAAATAGACTATTTAATGCTATTTCATTTATCTGTTGCTAATTCATTTTTAATAAGAATTTACAAGTTTTTTAATAAAAAAGGGAAAGTTTATATAAAATTAGATATAAATAAAAAAACAACTTTAAAAAATATAAAAAATA
>ERZ833782.162-NODE-162-length-88609-cov-7.003297_pt1 | contig 88609 bp, 73 predicted proteins | sample MGYA00519577_ERZ833782 | MGnify/ENA primary metagenome ERZ833782 (study PRJEB31850, sample SAMEA3708745) | human gut metagenome | biome: human gut; feature: human-associated habitat; material: faeces | place: China | collected 2014 ...
ACAAAAAAAGAGAGCTGAGTAAAGCATTTTTTTAATGCTACTCAGCTTTTTTTATATATGAAAGAAATTAAAATTTATTTTTTATTCTGAGAGAATTTTTATTTAACTAAGGAGTTGTAAAATTTTACCAAATAATGTATAATGTTAAGATAGAAAAAATTAGGAAAGGGAAAAAATGGAAGTAGATATAATTAAAGAGTACTTAAAAAAGCTTTCACCTTCAAGAAAGTTAATATTAGGTTTTTTGTTAGCAATAATAGTAGGAACATTTTTATTGATGATGCCATTTTCATTAAATGAAGGAAAGGAGTTAAGTTTTCTATCTTCATTATTTACTATTGTTTCAGCAATATGTGTAACAGGGCTTACTGTAGTAGATACAGCAACTGTATTTTCTCCAATAGGAACTACCATTATAATATTTTTTATACAATTAGGTGGTTTAGGGGTAATGACATTTTCTTCTATTCTATTTTTAGCTACTGGGAAAAAAATGACTTTTTATGAAAGAGAGCTACTAAAAGAGGAGAGGAATGCTGATAATAGTGGGGAGATAGGAGAGTTTATAAAAAAATTACTTTTTGTTGTCTTTACGATAGAAAGTATAGGTGCAATTATTTTAACAACTCAATTTATGGATAAAATGAGTTTGGGAAAAGCTATATATTTTGGAATTTTCCATTCTATTTCAGCATTTTGTAATGCTGGATTTGCACTATTTTCTAATAATTTAGAAGGTTTTTCTTCAAATGTTGTGGTAAATTTAACAGTGGGTTATTTAATAACTTTAGGAGGAATAGGATTTGCTGTAATAACTTCATTTATAGTTGTTATAAGAAATGGTATTGATAGATTCAATCTTACTTCAAAAATGGCAATCCTTATTTCTATAATACTTACTTTGGGAGGAATGATACTATTTTTAATATTAGAATATTCTAATCCAAATACAATTGGAGATTTAAATTTCTTTGAAAAAATATTAGCTTCTTATTTCCAAAGTGTAACTTTACGTACAGCAGGATTTAATACTGTTCCATTGGGAAGTTTAAGAGATGCAACAATATTCATTAGTTGTATATTGATGTTTATAGGAGCTTCTCCTGGGTCTACAGGTGGGGGAATAAAAACTACTACTTTTGGAGTAATAATGTTCTATGTTATAGGGATAGCAAAGAAAAAAGGAAATATAGAAGTTTTTAACAGAAGAATAGATTGGGAAATTTTAAATAGAGCTTTAGCAATATTGGTAATTGCTATTACATATGTAGCTTTTATTATTACTTGCATTTTGGTAATAGAAGATTTTACTATGGAGCAAGTAGTATTTGAAGTTATTTCAGCTTTTGGAACAGTGGGTCTTACATTAGGAATTACTCCACAACTAAGTGTTCTTTCAAAACTTCTTATAATAATAACTATGTTTATAGGAAGATTAGGTCCTCTTACTTTTGCATTAGCAATAGGAGAAACTAAGAAAAAAGCTATTTCAAAATATCCAAAAGAGAATATATTAGTAGGTTAATTTTAAGGAGATAAAAGATTATGAAACAATATTTAGTAATTGGATTAGGAAGATTTGGAACGAGTGTAGCACAGACGTTATATGAATCAAATGAAGAGGTTTTAGCTATAGATAGTGATGAAGAAATTGTACAAGATTGTATAAATGAAAATATAGTAGATAATGCTATAATGATGGATGCTACAGATGTAAAAAGCTTAAAGGAGTTAGGGATAAATAACTATGATATAGCTTTTGTATGTGTAGGAGATATAGAACCAAGTATTATGATAACTCTTAATTTAAAGGAGTTAGGGGTAAAGAAAATTATAGCTAAAGCAGTTACAAAAAGTCATGGAAAAGTTTTAGCTAAAATAGGTGCAAATAAAGTAATATATCCTGAAGAGTATATGGGAAGAAGAGTTGCTCAATTAGCTATGGAGCCAAATTTAGTAGAGCACTTAAGATTTTCAGCAGATTTCTTATTGTTAGAAGTAAAAGCTCCATCTATATTTTGGGGAAAAAGCATAATTGAATTAGATATTAGAAAAAAATATAATTCAAATGTAGTAGGAATAAAAAAAGAAGACCAAAGTTTCAATCCAAATCCACTGGCAACTACTGTAATAGAAAAAGGAGATGTTCTTTTAGTAATTACAGATAGTAAAACAGCAGATTTTTTTGAGAATTTAAAGTAGTTTTAGGAGGAGAAAATGCATAATTTTGATGTTATTGTAGTTGGAGCTGGACATGCAGGGTGTGAAGCAGCACTTAGTTCAGCTAGAATGGGAGCTAAAACAGCTATTTTTACAATTACATTAGATAATATAGGTGTGATGTCATGTAACCCATCAATTGGCGGACCAGCTAAATCTCACTTAGTAAAAGAGATAGATGCTTTAGGTGGAGAGATGGGAAGAAATATAGATAAAACTTTTGTTCAAATAAGAGTTTTAAATACTAAAAAAGGACCAGCAGTTAGAGCTTTAAGAGCTCAAGCAGATAAAGTAAAATATGCTAAAGAGATGAAAAAAACTCTTGAAAATTGCCCTAATCTTAGTACAATTCAAGGAATGGTAACTGATTTAGTAATAGAAGATGGAAAAGTTATAGGAGTAAAAATAAGAGAAGGTGTTGAGTATAGAGCTAAAATGGTAATTTTAGCAACAGGTACTTTCATGAGAGGATTAATCCATATAGGACAAAATCACTTTAGCGGTGGAAGAATGGGAGAGTTATCTTCTGATGATTTACCTTTATCTCTTGAAAAAGCTGGAATTAAATTGGGAAGATTTAAAACTGGGACACCATCAAGAATAGATGCCAGAACTATAGATTTTTCAAAGGTAGAGGAACAACCAGGAGATGAAGAGCTATTAAAGTTTTCAAGTAGAACAAGTGATGAAGAGATAAAAAATAGAGAACAAATCTCTTGTTATATAGCTCATACTAATGAAAAAGTTCATGAGATAATAAAAAGCAATAAACATAGATCTCCATTATTTAATGGAACAATTCAAGGAACAGGACCAAGATATTGTCCATCAATAGAAGATAAGGTATTTAGATATGAAGATAAAAATCAACACCATCTTTTCTTAGAGAGAGAAGGTAGTGAAACAAATGAGATATATTTAGGAGGATTATCTTCATCGTTACCAACAGATGTACAAGAGGGAATGTTAAAAAATATCTCTGGACTAGAAGATGCTCATATAATGAGATATGCTTATGCTATAGAATATGACTATATTCCACCTCAAGAGATAAAATATTCCTTAGAGAGTAGAACAGTAGAAAACCTTTTCTTAGCTGGACAGATAAATGGAACATCAGGTTATGAAGAGGCAGGAGTTCAAGGACTTATGGCTGGAATCAATGCAGTAAGAAAATTACAAGGTAAAGAGCCAGTAATTCTAGATAGAGCTGATTCATATATAGGAACTTTAATAGATGATTTAGTAACTAAAGGAACAAATGAACCTTATAGAATGTTTACAGCTAGAAGTGAGTATAGACTATTACTTAGAGAGGATAATGCTGACTTAAGACTTTCTAAGATAGGATATGAAATAGGACTATTACCAGAAGAAGAGTATAGAAGAGTACAAAAGAAAGAAAAAGATGTAGAAGAGATAAAAGCTAAGTTAATGGAAAATTATGTAGGACCAAGTAATCCTAGAGTAAATGAAGTATTAGAAAAAAGAGGAGAGACACCTTTAAAAGATGGAGTTACATATTTTGAATTACTTAGAAGACCAAGTGTAACTTTCCAAGATATAAAATATATATCTGAACTTAGTGATATGAAAATAGAGGATTATTGTAGAGATACTGAGTACCAAGTAGAAGTTCAAGTTAAATACTCTGGATATATAGAAAGATCTATGAAAATGATAGAGAAGCATAAGAGCTTAGAAAATAAAAAAATACCAGCTGATTTAGATTATGATACATTAGAAAATATACCTAAAGAAGCTAAAGATAAATTAAAAGCTGCTAGACCACTTAATATAGGACAAGCTTCAAGAATATCAGGAGTATCTCCAGCAGATATACAGGTATTACTAATCTATTTGAAAGCAAGGGGGAATTAAGATGAGAGAGTTCTTAATTTCAGGACTAAAAGAGATAGGTGTAGAATATACAGAGAAAAAAGTTGATAATTTATTAAAATATCTTTCACTGTTATTAGAGTATAATTCTCATACAAATCTAACAGCTATGAGAGATGAAAAATTAATAATAGAGAAACATTTTTTAGATTCATTACTTTTACAAAATCTAATAAAATGGGATATGAAAAGTGCTATAGATGTAGGAACAGGAGCAGGATTTCCTGGAATGGTATTAGCTATATTTAATGAAAATATAAGATTTACACTTATGGATTCAATTGGTAAGAAGACTAAATTTTTACAAATGGTAAAAGATGAGCTAGGACTTGAAAATGTAGAGATAGTAACTTCTAGAGCTGAAGATTTTATATCTGATGAGAAAAGAGAGAGTTATGATTTAGGACTTTGTAGAGGAGTTTCAAAGCTTAGTACAATACTAGAATATATAATTCCATTTCTTAAAGAGGAAGGAATATTTCTTTCTCAAAAAATGGAGGGAACTGGAGAAGAAGCTGAAGCTGAAAATGCTCTTACTATTTTAAAATCTGAAATTGTAGAGATTTTTAATTTTAACTTACCTTTCTCAAAAGATTCTAGAGTAGTAATAGAAATTAGAAAAAAAGAAAAAACAGATAAAAAATATCCTAGAAGGGCAGGAATACCTTTAAAAAGACCTTTATAGGAGAAAGGAAGAGAGGAAAATGACAGATTTTTTTAAGAAACATAGAAAAAAAACGATATTTGTTACTTTCCTCTTTTTATTGTTTTTTGGTGGATGGTGGACAGTAAAGTATAATTTACCAAAAACAGTAGAAGTGGTAGTAAGATTATTTTTAGGACCTACTTTTAAAAGTAGTGATATTATTTTTGAAAAAAATAAAGTTATAGTAAAGGATTTTGTATTAGCTGATGGGGACGAAGTCATAATAGATACTCCACAAGTAGATATTTTATATTCAGAAGAATCATTAAAAAAATTAAGAATAGAAGAGATAATAATAAATGGTGGAATAGCTAATATAACTAGAAGAAAAAATGGAGATATCAATATTGTAGCAGCTTTTACTGGTAGTAGTGAAGAGGAAACAGAAACAACTCAAGAAAAAAAATCAGAAAAGGAAAAACCTTATGAGCCTGGAATTTCTATTCCAATTGATAGAATTACAGGAAAAAATGTAACTACTGTTTTCAGAGATTTAGGATATAGGTTGCCAATAGAGCAGACTGCTTTTGATACAAATGGGTATTTGACATTTAGTAAAACAGAGGGAATAGCTTTACATTTTGTAGGAAATAATAAAGAGGAAATATATGATTTTGCTTTTTCTACTGCAAAAGAACCATATTCGATGACTATAAAACTTTCTAATATCAATGTAAAAACAGAGTTAGCACAATATGGATATGATGGAAAAGAGGTTTCATATGAAGGTGGACTTCTCAATATGGATTTGACTATTGCTTCTAGTGGAATGTCAGGTTGGATAGCTTTTGATGGAGTCGATGTAAAATATATTGATTTAGATGATACTATAAAAGAAGCAAAGGGAAGAGTAGAGTTTAAACCAGAAGGGATATTTTTAAATGCTAAGGCTTTAGTGTTTGATAAACCAGAAGAATTTTTTCTTTCATTTAAAGATGGAGAGTTAAATATAGATTTTGATTTAGCAAATATAAAGAAAAAAAATCTAGAAAAATTATCATATCTAAAAGGGGTAGATTTACCTTTTGAAGAATTAAATGTAGATAGAGTAAAGTTTAATCTCAATATGAAAGAAGAATTAAAGGTAAATATAGATACTTTTATAAAAAGGGTTGAGATTGAAAATTTAAACTTAATTGATACAAAGGTAAATTTTTTATATGATAAAGATGGAATACATCTACCTAAAATCTATACTGTTTTAAATCAGCTAAATGAAAAAAAAGAGATAGCTCTTTCTGAAGAGATAAATGGAGCATTAAATTTTTGGGAAGGCAAAGGAGATTTATCTTTAAATATAAAAAATATTAATAATAAAAATTACATTCCAAATTTTGACGGGAAATTAGAGTTTCAAATTTTAGAAAAAGAGATAAAATTAAAATTAAACTCTAATATAATAAATTTGATGGGACAATACTTAAGTGAAGAGAAAAAATTTCAATTAGATAAAGAAAAAGAGTACTTTTTAGAATATGACTTAAATAGTAAAAAACTTACAACTGGAGAAGGAGAGATAAAATTTTCTTTATTTAATAACAACTTTTTATTAGATTATTCAGTCTATAATAATGGGATAAATTTAAAGAGTTTTTCTTTGCTAGAAAATAATAAAAAAGAATTGGATATAACTGGAAACATATATTTAGATACTTTTGTTTATGACTTGAAGATAAAAGGTGAAGACCTACATTTTAAAGAGTTATTAGGAGAAAAAAATGCAGAGTTAACTGGGAATTTTTCTGGAAATATTATAGGAGAAAAGGATAAGTTTAATGGAGAGCTAAATATAGAGAGTATTTCTGGAAAATATTTTGGTGTTCTTAAAGATTTAAGTGGAAAGTTGATTTTTTCAAAAGAAAAAAATCTCTTTTTGGAGTTTAATGGTGAAATAGGAAAAGTTTCTTATGATGATTACGAACTAAATGGATTGAATTTAGTAGCTAGATTAAAAGATAATATTTTTGAAATAAAAAACTTTAATAACCAGTTATTAGATATTTCAGGAAATATAAATTTAAATAATGAAACTATAAACTTAAATACCAAAATTCAAGATTTATCTTTAAAGAAATTTAAAATTGAAAAACCAGAGATAAGAATAAATGATGTCATTGGAAAAATTGAAGGAAAGTTAAGTAATCCCAAGGGAAAATTATTTTTAAATGACATAGAGATAATTTTAGAGAATAATGAAAAAATAGGTGTTAATGGTGAATTAGGATATTCAAATAACAACTTATTTATAAAGCAATTAAAAGTAAATAATAATATTATAAAGGGAAATTATTCTTTAAAAGATAATAGTTATAATGCTACTATAAATCTAATAGAGGAAAATATTGGTAGATATTATGGAAATAGTAGTTTAAAATATAGAGTGATAGGAACAGCAAAGATACGAGGAAAAGAAAAAAATATTTCAGCATCTTTAAAATCTACTGTTGATAAAGTTTATATTTCAGGAAATAGGCTACCCAATATATATATAGAAAGTGAATATACTGCTGAAAACTTAACAGATGGAATAGTTAAAATTAAGGAAGTAACATTAAGCAATCAAAAATTAGAAAACCTAGTTACAATAGTAGGAGATTATGATATAGTTAATTCAAACTTAGATAGTAGAATAAAAAAGCAGATTTTACCATTGGATAAATTACAAGAGTATATTCCAATTGAAAATTTAGAGGGAGAGCTATTATTAGAAGGAAGATTTGGTGGAAAGATTGATGAATTGAGTTACCAGTTAAATATCCTAAGTAATAAGTTAGGAGTAAAGGGAATATTTTTTAATAATTTAAAAGTTTTATTAGATGGAGATTTAGAAAAGTTAAATTTAAATGAATTTTCTTTTAAATATTTAGATAATCTCTTTTATTCTAAAGGATATTATGATATATTAAATAATAAGTACTTGTATGATGCAGAAGCTAATGATATAAATTTAGACTTTTTAAATATTTTCTTAGAAGGATATGGAATTAGAAACGTTCAAGGTTTTTCAACTTTTAAAATAAGAGTAAGAGAGAATGAAAATAGAGGATTTTTGAGAATAAGAAATTTTAATTTAGAAAATAAAGGTTTGTTCTTGAAATTAGAAGAGTTTAACAGTACAATAAAATTAGAAGGAAATAATTTATTTATTGATAATTTTCAAGGAAAATTAAATGAAGGAAATATAAAATTAACTGGAGAGTTTAATATTCCTACTTTGAAAGAAGTTTCAGAAAATCCATACTATAAAGAGGAGTTAAAATATAAATTTAATTTAAAATTAGATAAGATAAAATATAAGTATGGAAATATGTTTGGAGTAAATTTTAATACTGATATAAGTGTAGTTGGTAATAAAATTTTTGGAGACATTGAGATAATTGATGGAGTAGTAAATGAGATACCAAATACATCAAAAAGTTTATTTCAAAAAATTAAAGAGTTTTTATTTAAATCCTCATCAGAAACAGTGGTTCAAAGTGAAGATTTAGGTTCAGATTTTAAAATTGAAACTGTTTTTGAAAACTCTTTAGAAATAAATTTAGGTGTAAAAATTAAAAATGGAATAAAACTGGATATTCAAACATTAAATTCTTTTGTAGGAGATATTAAAGGAAATGTTTTAGGAAATGGAGTTTTAAGTGGAAAGAGTGGAAAATATAGTTTCTTAGGAAATATAGAAGTAATTGGTGGAAGTTTGAATGTAAATGATAATACTTTTTACCTAGATAGAGCATTAGTGATGTTTAATGACCAAAAGACTTATCTTCCTAAAGTAAATCCAAACCTTTTAATAGATGCTAAGGTAGATGTTCAAGATGAGCAATTAGGTTTAAGTTTAAATGGCAATTTAGATAATTTGAGATTTAATATAAGTTCAAAAAATGGAAGTAGTAGTGGAAACTTAAACTCTCTTTTAACAGATACAAATAGTTTAGAGGGTGAAAATGGAGCTACAACTACTCTTATAACTAATGTAATTGGAGGACAGTTAACTCAGGTATTAAAACCTGTTTCTAACCTTATAAAAAATACTTTAAATATTTCAAAATTTAGAATTAGTTCAAATCTTCTAAGCGAACAAAACAAAGGAGAAAATACTAATGAAGAAGCCCAGAGTAGGTTAAGATTAGGAGCTGTTTTGGAGGCAGAAGATAATATATATAAAGATAAAATATGGTGGGTGGCAAAAGGGACACTGTTGGAGGATGATAATACAGAGAGCGAGAAAAGAAGTAATGATAGTGGGGCATTAAAAGAGTATGATTTTTCCCTAGAGTATAGATTTGATACAACAAAATCTATAGGGATAGGTGTAGGAAAGCTCCCAGAGGACAGAAAAAAATCATCAGATAAAGATTCTAAAGAGGGATTAAATTATCATATAGACTTTAAATTTGAAAAGAAATATGATAGCCTAATAGACATCTTTATAAATAAATAGTGGAGGTAAAGATGAGAAAGCAAATAGCAGTTTTACTAGTTTTTCTATTGAGTATTATCTCATTTGCTGATGTTACAGGGTATGATATCAAAAAAATAGAGATAATTAACAATAGAGAGATTCCTTATGAAGTAATACTTGATAGTATGAAGTCTAAAGAGGGGCAAAAATATGCAACAGAAAATATGATAGTTGATTATAAAGCTATCAAAGATTTAGAATATGTGGCAGAGGTATCAATATATCCTACTGTATATGACAATGGAATAAAATTAACAGTGGATATTACAGAGAAAAAAGATACAAAAGCTTTATTAGAAGAAAAAGGGATAATACCTTTATCTGAAAGAGAAAAGGTAGATACAACTCTTGTTATCACTGATATAGAGATAATGGGAAATACTCACGTAACTACTAAAGAGATAAAAGATATGATACCTATTCAAACAGGTGGATATTTTTCAAGAAATAGAGTTATAGAGGGACATAAAAACCTTATAGAGAGTGGATACTTCAGAGATGTAATTCCTGATGTTGTAAAAACAAGAAAAGGTGTAAAAGTAATATATAGTGTCTTAGAAAATCCAATTATCAATGGAATAAATATAATAGGAAATACTGTATATACAACAGATGAATTGATGCAAGTTATCCAAACTGAACCTGGAAAAATATTTAATATCAATACTATCAGAGGAGATAGAGATAGAATAATTCAAAAATATCAGGATGGTGGATATGTTCTTGCAGAAGTTACAGATATTGGTCTTAATGGAAATCTTGAACTAGAAATATATCTAAGTGAAGGAGTAGTTAGAAATATAGAGTTCAAAAAAATGGTTACAAAACAAAAAGGTGCAAGAAGAAAAGCTACTGACGATGTTTTGAAAACAAAAGATTATGTTATAGCTAGAGAGGTAGAATTTAAAGAAAATGAAATTTTCAACTCAAAGGCTTATGATGAAACTGTACAAAACTTAATGAGACTTGGACATTTTAAAAATGTAAAATATGAAGTAAGAGATATACCTGGAGACCCAGATGGAAAAAATATAGTTCTATTACTAGACGAAGAGAGAACAGCTATATTACAGGGAGCTATCTCTTATGGTTCTGAAATTGGATTATTAGGAACTATCTCTATAAAGGATACTAACTGGAAAGGAAAAGGACAAGAGTTAGGATTTACATTTGAAAAATCAGATGAAGATTATACAAGTTTCTCTATTAATTTCTATGACCCATGGATAAAAGATACAGATAGAATTTCTTGGGGATGGAGTATTTATAAAAATACTTATGAAGATGATGATAGTGCAATCTTTAATGAGATAGATACTATAGGAGCTAAATTTAATGTAGGTAAAGGAATTACAAAAAATATTAGACTTAGCTTAGGTACAAAATTAGAGTATGTAGAAGAAACTTCAGACCATTCTAAATTTAAAGATGGAAAATGGTTAGGAACAAATATAGAGGCTAAAGGACTAGATGATAAATACTATATTTGGAGTTTATTCCCATCTATTACTTATGATACAAGAAATCATTTCTGGAATCCAACTGCTGGAGAGTATGCAAGACTTCAATTAGAAGGTGGATATGCAAGTGGATATGAAGGAGATATGTTTGGAAATATAACTCTTGAATTGAGAAAATATCATGCAGGATTCTTTAAGAAAAATACATTTGCTTACAGAGTTGTAGGTGGAATAATGACTGACTCTACTAAAGAAGGACAAAGATTCTGGGTAGGTGGAGGAAGTACACTTAGAGGATATGATGGAGGATTCTATAAGGGAACTAAAAAATTAGTTGGTACTATTGAAAATAGAACTCAATTAAATGATATTTTAGGATTTGTAGTGTTCTTTGATGCTGGAAGAGCTTGGGATTATAGAGGAAGAGACTTATCATATCAACACGATGATAGTTTTGCAAATGATATAGCTATGGCAGCAGGAGTTGGACTTAGAATCAATACACCTATTGGTCCATTAAGATTTGACTTTGGATGGCCAATAAGAAATGATGATACAAGTGGAATGGAGTTCTATTTCAATATGGGACAATCATTCTAATAAATATAGATAAATACTTACGGAGGTAACATAATGAAAAAAGTAGCAATAACATTAATGGCATTAACTCTATCAGTATCAGCTTTAGCTGAGAAAATAGGTTTTGTAAACTCACAAGAGGCTTTTGCAAAATACTCACAAACAAAAGTAATTCAAGAGAATTTAAACAAAGAGAAAAATAGATTAGAAAATGAGATAAAACAAAAAGAAGTAGCTCTTCAAAAAGCTCAATTAGAATTACAATCTAAAGGAGATAAGATAACTGATAAAGAGAAGCAAGAATTTCAAAAACAAGTAGAAGCTTTTCAAAAGTTTGTAAGAGATTCTCAAACTAAACTAAGTAAAGAAGAATATACAAGAATGCAGGAAATAGAAAAGACAATGTCAACAGCTATTCAATCAGTAGCTAAAGCAGGAAAGTATGACTATGTACTAGAAGCAGGAGCAGTAAAATTTGGTGGTACTGATATTACAGCTGATGTTTTAAAAGCTATGGAGAAAGCTAAAAAATAATTAAAATCAAGGAGGATATTATGAAGTACAGTATTAAAGACTTAGTAAACCTCCTTGGGTGTGAAATAAAGGGAGATTTAAGTCTAGAATATGTTTCTGGACTTGCTCCCTTTTTTCAAGCTCAAGAGGAAAATGTTACATTTGCTTCAGATGAAAAATTTTTAAAAAAATTAAATGAAACAAAGGCTAAAGTTATTTTAGTGCCAGATATTCCATTACCAAATATTGGAAAAATGTATCTAGTGGTAAAAGAAAATCCAAGAACTCTTATGCCAAAACTTTTGAATTTCTTTAAAAGAGAGACAAAACCTTTTGAAAAAATGATAGAAGATTCTAGTAAAATAGGAAAAAATGTAAGATTAGCTCCTAATGTATATATTGGACATGATACTATTATAGGAGATAATGTAGTAATCTATCCAAATGTAACAATAGGAGAAGGGGTAACAATAGGAGAAGGAACTATTATCTATTCTAATGTTACTGTAAGAGAGTTCTGTAAAATAGGAAAAAATTGTGTAATTCAACCTGGAGCAGTAATTGGTTCAGATGGTTTTGGTTTTGTAAAAGTAAATGGTAATAACACTAAGATAGACCAAATAGGAAGTGTTATCATAGAAGATAATGTAGAAATAGGAGCTAATACAACAGTAGACAGGGGAGCAATAGGGGATACAATTATTAAAAAATATACTAAGATAGATAACTTAGTACAGATTGCTCATAATGATATAATAGGAGAAAATTGTTTGATAATTTCTCAAGTAGGGATAGCAGGAAGTGTAGAAGTAGGAAATAATACTACATTAGCTGGACAAGTAGGAGTAGCTGGGCATTTAAAAATAGGAAACAATGTAGTAATAGCTGCAAAATCTGGAGTAGCAGGAAATGTAGCAGATAATCAAATTCTTTCTGGATATCCACTTATGGATCATAGAGAAGATTTAAAAGTAAAAATCTCTATGAAAAAAGTACCAGAATTAATTAAAAAAGTAAGAGAATTAGAGAAAAAATTACAGGAAAAATAAAAAGGTATTTGAAATTTTGCTAGAAAGTGGTAAAATATAAAAATCAAATAAGAATATAAGATGAGGTAGGAATGAAAAAAAGAGTTTATTTTGACAAATATGGAGAAATGAAGTTTATATCCCATCTGGACTTATTAAGATTTTTTGAAAGACTTTTCAACAAGGCAGAAATTCCTGTAAAGTATAGTGAAGGTTTTCATCCTAGACCAAAGATGTCCTTTGGAAGTCCTATATCCTTAGGAACTGAGGCATATAATGAGATTATGGACTTTGAAACTGATGCAGAGATTTCTAATGAAGAGGTAGTAAAAAGACTTAATGAGAGTCCTGTGTTGGGATTTAAAGTACATAAAGTTGAAGAGGTACCTAGAAAATCCTCGATAATGGAAGAATTTACAAATATGCTCTATACAGTTGAAGGAAGCCAAGAGGATATGGATAAGCTTGAAAAGTTGTTTAATCGTAATGAGATTTTAGAAGTAAGAGAAAAAAAGGGAAAAACTGTTACTAGAAATCTAAAAGAAAGATTAAAAACTTTTTCGAGAGAGGGAAATAAAATATCTATGGAGATAATAAATACTTCTCCAAATTCATACCTTGAAATGGTAGGTATTGAGCAACAAAATGTTCAAATAAAAAGATTAGGTTATAAAATAAATAATTAAAATATGTTTTGAGAGGAGAAATTAGTATGTTAGAATTAAAATTCATACGTGAAAACAGAGAAAAAGTTGAAGAGATGCTAAAAAATAGAAATAGCAACTTAACTCTTGATGAGTTTTTTCAACTAGATGATGAAAGAAGAGAGATTTTAGGAGAGGTAGAAGCTTTAAAACAAAAAAGAAACTCTGAATCAGCAGAAATTGCGAGATTAAAAAAAGAGAAACAAGATGCTACTGCTCTTATTGAAGAGATGGGAAAAGTTTCAGCTCAAATAAAAGAACTAGATACAAAATTAGCTGAAGTAGAAGAAAAGTTAACTTATATTCAAATGACTATTCCTAATATGTATCAAGAGGGAACTCCAGTAGGAGAAGATGAGAATTCAAACGTAGAAATTAGAAGATGGGGAACTCCTAGAGAGTTTACATTTGAACCAAAAGCTCACTGGGATATTGGAGAAGATTTAGGAATACTAGATTTTGAAAGAGGAGCAAAACTTGGAGGTTCAAGATTTGTATTATATAGAGGATTAGGAGCTAGAGTAGAGAGAGCATTAATTAACTTTATGCTAGATTTACATACTTTAGAGCATGGATATACTGAGCATATCACTCCATTTATGGTAAAAAGAGAAATTTGTGAAGGAACAGGACAACTTCCTAAATTTGAAGATGATATGTATAGAACAACTGATGATATGTTTTTAATCTCAACTTCTGAAATAACTATGACAAATATTCATAGAAAAGAGATTTTAGATGAGAAAGAATTACCTAAATATTATACTGCTTATTCACCATGTTTTAGAAGAGAAGCAGGTTCTTATGGTAAAGATGTAAAGGGAATTATAAGACTTCACCAATTCAATAAAGTAGAGATGGTAAAAATAACTAATCAAGAATCATCTTATGATGAATTAGAAAAAATGGTAAACAATGCTGAAGAAGTATTACAAAGATTAGAGTTACCATATAGAGTAATTCAATTATGTACTGGAGACTTAGGATTTGGAGCAGCTAAAACTTATGATATAGAAGTATGGTTACCATCACAAAAGAAATATAGAGAAATTTCTTCATGTTCTAACTGTGAAGGATTCCAAGCAAGAAGAATGGGACTTAAATATAGACCAAATGGAAGCTCTAAGAGTGAATATTGCCATACATTAAATGGTTCTGGATTAGCAGTAGGAAGAACATTAGTTGCTATTATGGAAAACTATCAACAAGAAGATGGATCATTCTTAATACCAAAAGCTTTAGTACCATATATGGGAGGAATAGAAGTTGTTAAGAAGTAGTCTATTTATACTACTATTACTTAATATCTTCTTAAATAATTTACTTTATATAGGAGTAACTACAATTATTTTATTCCTATTGAACTTGAAATATAATAAAAATTTAAGAGAAAATATTGGAAGAGTAAAATTTTTATTCTTCCTCTATTTTATAACTTGTTTTTTACAAATATTTTATACTCAAGAGGGAGAAGTTTTATTTAAGATTTCAAAGTTTTATGTTACAAAAGAGGGAATGTATAACTTTTTTCTTAATTTTATGAGGGTTTTCAATCTTCTATTACTTTCGTGGTTAGTAGTTGCTCAAAAGTTAATTAATACAAAATTTAATAAATATCAAAAAATAATAGAAACTGTGATAGAACTAGTTCCTCAAGCTATTTTGTTAATCAGAAAAAGAATGAGAATAAAATGGTTTTTTAGATATATTTTAAAACAAATAAGAGTAAAAAACTAACCTAAATTAAAATGTTAACATTCTTTTAATTGATTTTATTTTAAATATCTGATAGAATTAAAATATATGATTTTTTAGGAGGGAAAAAATGGGATACAATTATAAAGATTTAGGTCTTTCAAACACAAAAGAGATGTTTGCAAAAGCAAATGCAAATGGATATGCTGTACCAGCTTTCAACTTTAACAATATGGAAATGGCTTTAGCAATAGTTGAAGCTTGTGCTGAAATGGGATCACCAGTTATATTACAATGTTCTAAAGGAGCTTTATCATATATGGGACCAGAAGTAACTCCATTACTAGCTAAAGCAGCTGTAGATAGAGCAAGAAGTATGGGGTCTGATATTCCAGTAGCTTTACACCTTGACCACGGACCAGATTTAGCAACTGTAAAGACTTGTATAGAAGCAGGATTCTCTTCTGTAATGATAGATGGTTCTCACTATGATTTTGCTAAAAATATAGAAGTTTCTAAAGAGGTTGTAGAATTTGCTCATGCAAAAGATGTTACTGTAGAAGCTGAATTAGGAGTTTTAGCTGGAATAGAAGATGATGTAAAAGCTGAATCTCATACATATACAAATCCAGATGAAGTTGAAGAGTTTGTAACAAAAACAGGAGTAGACTCATTAGCAATAGCTATCGGAACTTCTCACGGAGCTCATAAATTTAAACCAGGAGAAGATCCTAAATTAAGACTAGATATATTAGAGGAAATCGAAAGAAGAATACCAGGATTCCCTATCGTATTACACGGTTCATCTGCTGTACCTCAACAATATACTACAATGATAAAAGAATTTGGAGGAGAAGTTAAAGACGCTATTGGAATTCCAGATTCTGAGTTAAGAAAAGCAGCTAAATCAGCAGTAGCTAAAATAAACGTAGATACTGATGGAAGATTAGCTTTCACAGCAGCTATCAGAAGAGTACTAGGAACTACTCCAAAAGAGTTTGACCCTAGAAAATATTTAGGAGCAGCTAAAGAGGAAATGAAAGCTTACTACAAAACAAAAATAGTTGATGTTTTTGGTTCTGAAGGAGCTTATAAAAAAGGAACTAAATAGTTTTTTAAGAGCAGAGTAATCTGCTCTTTTTTTTTATTAAAATAATACCAGATAGAGAATTATAAAAAAAGAGGAAAATAGTTCAGTATAGTTACTGTTATTTTCCTCTTATAATTTTATCTATAAAGTAATAGTTATAGATTAGTTCATTTTTTCTACTAAAGTTTTTCCAGCTTTAAATTTAACTGTTTTCTTAGCTGGGATTACAATTTCTTCTCCAGTTTTTGGATTTCTTCCTACTCTTTCAGCTTTTTCTACTACTTCAAATTTTCCCCATCCGATAATGTTTAATTCATCTCCAGCTTTTAAAGTTTCTTCAATAGTATTTAAGATTACCTCAAATTTTCTTTCAGCTTCAGCTTTAGATGAGAATACTCCCTTTTCAAATAGTACTTTTGTAAAATCTTTTTTTGTCATTTTATGAATCCTCCTAAAATCTATATAAAACACATAAGTTTCTATTTTATATCATATATTTTAAATAATTTCAATAGTTTTTATAAAATTTTGCTAAATTTTTTTTTTTAGTGTAAAATAGTAAAAAAAGAGGAGGTAGATATACGTGAAAAAATATTCAAAAGTGTTAATATTACTAGTGTTATTGTTAAGTTCATGTACTTCCATCAATTATAGTATTGATAATAAAAAATTTTCATCTAAAGGGCAGAACGAAAGAATAAAATATATTATAATTCATTATACTGCTACCACAGATGAAGTTAGTGTAAGAGCTCTTACAAAAGGGAATGTAAGCTCACATTATCTAATTACTTCTAAAGATGAGGAACCGATATATAATTTAGTTTCATTGGATAAAAGAGCATGGCATGCTGGATTAAGTGAATTTGGAGATAGAAGAAATTTAAATGATACTTCTATTGGAATAGAGATAGTCAATTTAGGAATAAAAAGCTATGATGAGACTGAAAAAAAATATGGATTTTTTATTCCAGAAGATAAATATATAGAGTTTGAAGAGGGACAAATAAAAAAATTAGCTTTTTTATTAAAAGAATTGATAAAAAAATATAATATAAAACCAAAAGATATTTTAGGACATTCAGATATAGCACCCACTAGAAAGATTGATCCAGGAGCAAAATTTCCATGGGAAAGATTATATAAAGAGTATGGGATAGGAGCTTGGTATGATGAAAAGGATAAAATATTTTTTATGAATGAAAAGCTTTACTTAGTAACTCCCATTTCAGAAATAAAAAAAGATCTTAGAAAATATGGATATAAGATAAATAATACAGATGAATGGGATGAAGAAAGCAGAAGAGTTGTATATAGTTTTCAAGCTCATTTTAATTCTAAAAATTTATCTGGTATGATGGATTTAGAAACTTTTGCTATTCTAAAGGCTCTAAATAGGAAGTATAGATAAAAAATAACTTGTATAAATTTATAATTAATGTTATAATACTACTAGAGAAGAAAACAATTTGATAAATAAAACACTAACTTTTTTTCACGTTTCAAATGTTAATAATCACGTTTCAAAAATTTTAGGGTTTGTTTTTTCTATTTTGGTTTCATCTAAAATTTTTGGAGGTGCATTTTAATGCTAAAAGGAACAGTAAAATGGTTTAACAAAGACAAAGGATTTGGATTTATTTCTGGAGAAGATGGAAATGATTATTTCGTACACTACTCTAATATAAATGCAAAAGGATTCAGAAGCTTAGAAGAAGGACAAGCAGTATCTTTTGAGGTAACTGAAGGAGCAAAAGGTCCAGTAGCTTCTAATGTAACAGTAGCTTAGTTATTGGAAAACATTTGGGGTACTGTAATGTACCCCATTTTTATGTAATTTTTTGGAGGAGAAAATGAAAAAAAATAGTAAAATAAAACTCCAGTGGTTTGTCAATACGATAGTAAAATTATTTTTGTTCCCATTATTTATAGTAGGAATTTTATTAAGAGTTTATGATAGCATTTTCAAAAAAAATCAAAAAATGAAAAAAAGAGTGTCATATAATTTATGGTATTAAAATATGCATGGGTGGCGGAATGGTAGACGCGTAAGGTTGAGGTCCTTATAGGTGTTTTCCTGTGAGAGTTCAAGTCTCTTCCCATGCACCAGTTGATAATTCGAGAGGATATAGTTATCCTCTTTATTTTTTTAGTTATAGGAGTGAGAAAAATAAAAAATATAAAATCACAAGCGTATTACAATAAAATAGTTATATTTAAGAATAAAATAAAAATAGAATTACCTACAATACTTATCTCTCTTTTTCTATTTTTAACATTATGGATTTTCTTTGGTAAATATAATGTAATATTACCTCCATTTTTAACACTTTTTTTAAGATAAAACATGCTCAAGATTTTAGAGCAAATGAATTAATTAAAAATTATTTACTATTTTTATTTATAGCTTTAATGTCTTTTTTAGCAGGACAAACATTAATTTTATGTATAGTGTTAAATTTATTTATTTCTTTTTTCATAGTTTATTTTTTAACAAATAAATTTACACCTAAATCATATTTTGTATATGGAATGGCTTTTGTTTTTATGCAGTTAATGCCTATTTCAATTAAAGATTTACCATTAAGAATAGGAGCTCTGCTATATAGTTTTGGAGTAATAACTATAGGGTTGCATTTATATTCTAAATATGTAAGAAGGAAAAAAGTCTATGAAAAATTAAAAGAAAAATTTTTGCTTCTTCCGTTGCAATTAAAAAAAGTTATTTTAGGAAAAGATATTTCTCAAGAAAGAGTAGAGATAAGAAAAACTATTCCAGCGATGAATCAGCTTATATATTCAACTAGAAATCTTAAATATCTCGCTACTGAATATGGAAAAGTTTTATATTGGTTTATGATGATATTTCAAAGATTTGATTACTTTATATCTAGTTATGATAAAAATATAGAAATTTCAAAAGAGGAAGAAAAGTATTTAGTAAAATTAGCAGAACTTTTAGAATTTATAGGAGAAAAATTAAGTATTGAAGGAAATAAGGAATCAATATTAAAAATAGAAAAATTTCAAATGGAAGAAAAAAATATATCTTTAAATTTAAAAGAGGGGATAGGAGAGATTTTAAATCTCTTAAAATTAGCACTTTCGCAAATGAAAACAAAAGGTTACCATAAACATGAAAAAAATGGAAAATACCTAAAGAGGAAGAAAAAATAAAAAATCTCTATAAAATTCTTCAACTGGATATATTTCAGGTAAGATTTGCTCTTAGACTTTCAGTTGTACTTTGTATAACTTTTACATTTACCTATGTTAGTAAACTAGAACATGCTTATTGGTTGCCAATGAGTTCTTTTCTTATGCTTATGCCATATGCTGAAGAAAGTAAGATGAAGATAACTAATAGAGTTTTAGGAACAATTTTTGGTATAGTTATCTGTTGGTTATTAATTAGCTTAAATCAAACTCATTTATATAGATTTTTATAATTGTAGTTATGACTATCCTTATGTATACAGCACCAATTACTTCTTGGACAATGACCATGTATACAACTTGTTATGGAATGATTTTAGCTACTATGACTTTGAGACTGGGAAGTGCTACTATATTAAGATTTTCTTATGTAGGAATGGCAGTAGTTATAACCTGGTTAGCCAATCACTATATATTTCCAAATACAGCAAAAAGAGAGTTTAAAAATAGTATTAAAGAGCTATTTGAAATTGATAGAAAAATGTTATCTGAAGTAAAAAAAGTTATACTAGTCAAGGAGATATAAATAGATTTAGACATCTATTTATGGAGATGAATATGCTTGTGAGTGATATGAAGGGATATATTGGAAGAAATCTACCAGAGCGAGAAAGAAATTTTTTTACTCAAATGTTGGATATCAATCAAACTTTAGTAGTAGAGATGGAGCAATTAAACTCTTATTTCTATTATGGAGAAAATAATAATAAAATAAGAGAAGGAAATATTTTTATAGAGATATTTGAAAATTTAGAAGATGCATTAAAGAGAATATATTTAAGCTATACTACAGATGAGTTAGTAAGTTTTATGAATACGGAAAATAAAAATGAAATTTTTGGAAAGTTGAAGGAAGAGCTGTATTTTAACAATATAGTATTGAATTGTATGGAAACTGTAAATGAGTTAGAAAAGCTGCATAAGCAATCAACAATAGATGTACATAAATCTTTCATATAAAGAATATAAAAAAATAGAGCATTATTTTTAAAAATGTGATAAAATAAGAGATAATAATAGGGAAAGATATCTGAAATAGGAAAAGGAGATACAATGAAGCTGACAAAAAAAGAAAAAATTATCATAATATGTTCGTTAACAGTAATTTGTTTTAGTTTGTACACTTTTAATAAGAGAGATATTTTAATTGAGAGATTAGCTAACAATCAACTTCTATCAAAATCTTATCAAGAGAGTAGAGGAAAAAGATTTGAGAAAGAGATAGAGAGAAAGTTAAATAGCCATACCCTAAAAAATGAGATAAAAAATCTGTCAGTTGAAAAATTGGAGATTATGAATACAACTTTAAATAATGATAATCTTTTACAAGTTTTAAATGCAAAAAGTAAGGAGAAATACAGTTCTGAAAAATATTTTTCTGGAGATATAAGTTATAATGAGGCAATTTCTCTATATAATGCAAGTAAAGGTTTCAAAGAATTAGCCTTACTTTCTGGAAAAATTAGAGAACATTTGATAAAAAGCTTTCCAAATTTAGATTATAATAAAGTTGTAGAAGATGAAGGAAAAGTTCCAGAATTGATATTAACTAAAGAAAAATTATTAAAGCTTACTTCTAATAAAGAGTTAAAAGAGATAATAAAAACTCTTAATAAAGAGCAACTAGATAAGCTTAATACTATTATAAGTGGAGATAATGGCATAGTAGAATTTTTTAATCTTAATCCAGAATTTATTTCAAATATTACAGAAAATTGCAATAAACTACTTACTTCTGGATTACCACTTGGAACATTAGAGAGATTAGTTGCATTTAGTAAGAAAATAGATGAAATTTCAAATCTTACCCCAAGTTTTAAAAATTTTATAACTGATAATATGAAAGGTATAGATTTCAGAAAAATATATCTATACGGAGATTTTTATCTTGCTGATAAAAATAGTAATATAGAGTTAGAGAAAGAGTATAGAAAAAAAATATATACATTTGATGAGCCTTTTATTAAACTAAATCCATATGGCAGAACCCCTCTTACAGCTTTAGTAAAAGTAGATAATAGCTTAGCTGATAAAAAAGTAAGTATTTTAGTAAGAGGAGCTTTTGGAAGTGAAGATTATTCATATAGTACTAGAATAAATTCTTTAGGAGAGCTACCAATAGTTGGACTTTTTCCTAAATGTGAAAATAGAGTAAAAATATCTTTAGAAGATGGAAGAATAAAAGAGCTTTCAATAAATACAGGAGCTTTAGATGATATACTTCCTGCAATAGTAATTGAAAAGAAGATTGCTAATAGAATGGAAGATGGAATGAATTTAGTTTCATTTAATACAAAAGAAAAAGCAATGCCATTTGTATTTGATATAAATGGGAATATTAGATATGTATTAGATATTTCATCTACTATAAATAAAGCATATGTAGGAAAAGAAGATAATAGTTGGATAGTAGCTAATGACAAAGCTGTATTTACTTTTGATATATTGGGAAAAGTTTTGAGTACAAGAGAGCCTAAATATTATGCTGAGAATGAAAATTGGAAAAATGGTGTACTATTTAGAGAGATACAATATCTTCCTAAGATGAATAATCAACTAGCAGTATATGGTTTTAGTGATAAGTTAACATATCCTAGTGGTGTTTTTTCAGAATTAGGAATAGATAGTAAACAGGAGCTATTTAAAGCGAGACTTTATTTTGATAGAAATAGCTTTGAAGAGAATAATATCTTATCTGGTAGAAGAATAGAACTTTTTTAGGAGTAGGAGAGTAAAATGGAACAGGAAAAGGGAACAGTTTTAAATACAGTATATATTATATTATTGGGGCTGGTATTTTATTTAGGAAAATATATTTTTGTATCTGATGAAAATCTATTTTCTCTTTACTCTATTATAGGGTTTTTTATAATGATGTTAGGAGCTTATGTAACAGATAACATGAAGTTCCAAAGATATAAATACAAAATAAGAAGCTATATTTTTGTTGTTATAATAGATATAATCTGTTTTATGACTTGGTTTTTTTATAGTTGGGATTTATCTTTAATTATTTTTATGCTAATCTTTATAGCTACTCAAGTGTTACTAACTGTGCTTATAAGTATAGCAGTTTTTAAATTGAGATATGTAACTATATATGGTAGTGGAGAGATGAAAAACAGAGTTTTACAAAGTATAGAGCATTTTCCAGATTACAAATATATAGATTTTTCAGGAAAAGAGGAAGATTTTTCAAAATTTGTCAAAGCAAATAATATATCTTTAATAATTTTATGTAAAGAAAAGTTAGAAAGTAATGAGATAAGAGATATCTTAGCTATGAAATTAAGTGGAATTGAAGTAAAAAGTTACTTTGATTATATGATAGAGAACGAAGGGAAAATAGAAGTAGAGTTTATATCAGAAGAATGGTTATTACAAGCTTATGGTTTTAAAATTTTACGTAGTCAAATTCAAAATAATATTAAGAGATTATTTGATATTATAATGGCTATTATAATTGGAATAATGACTCTACCTGTTATGCTTGTTGCAGCTATAATAGTAAGATTAGAGAGTCCAGGGCCTATAATATATAGTCAAGATAGAGTTGGAGAAAATGGAAAAGAGTTTAAAGTTCATAAATTTAGAAGTATGAGAAATGACGCTGAAAAAGATGGAGCAAAGTGGGCACAGGTAAATGACCCCAGAGTTACTAAATTTGGAAACTTTATGAGAAAGACAAGAATAGATGAATTACCACAACTTGTAAATGTTTTAAAGGGACAAATGAGTTTCATAGGACCTAGACCAGAGAGAATGGTATTTATAAAAGAGTTAGAAAAAGAGATACCATATTATAATTTGAGACATATGGTAAAACCAGGGCTTACAGGTTGGGCTCAAGTTATGTATCCATATGGAGCTAGTGTAGAAGATGCTAGAAGAAAGTTAGAGTATGATCTATATTATATAAAACATCATAGCTTGTATTTAGATATGATGATAATGTTTATGACTTTTAAAACAGTTGTATTTGGAAAAGGTAGATAATTATGTTGACAATTTTTACTCCTGTATATAATAGAATAGATACATTAGAAAGATTGTATGAGAGTTTACTTAGGCAAACTTCTAAAGAGTTTCAGTGGATAGTAGTAGATGATGGCTCTACTGATGGAGGTGGAGAGTTAATTAAAAAATTTCAAAAAAATTCTCACTTTGAACTCATATATAAGTATGTAGAAAATGGTGGAAAGATGAGAGCTATAAATGAAGGGGTAGCTTTAGCTAATGGAGAGTTTTTTCTGATAGTAGATAGCGATGATTATATAACTGATGACTGTGTAGAAAAAGTTTTAAGTTATGGAAAAAATCTTCCTAATTCTATGGGGGGAATGATATTTAGAAAAATGGATATAGCAACTAAAAAAATTACTGGGAAGCCATATCCTAAAAATATTATTGATTCTTCTCCTATTGAGATAGTATATGAGTATGGAATAGATGGAGATAAAGCTGAAGTTTTTAGAACTGAGTTATTAAGAGAAAATCCTTTTAATGTCTATGAAGGAGAAAAATTTATTCCAGAGGCAATAGTGTGGGTAAAAATTGGGGAAAAATATAAGATGAGATATATAGACGAAGGAATATATTATTTTGAATATCTTGAGGACGGTTATACTAGAAATTTTCAAAAGCTAATGAGAAATAATCCTAAAGGGTTTAGAGAGTACTATAGTTTTATGCTCTCTTATCCACTGCCTTTAAAAAATAAGATTAAATTTTTAATTAGATATTTACAGGCAAACTATTATACTCTCATAGCTAGGGGAGGAAAAAGTTGAAGATACTTCATATAATAACATCACTTGAATTAGGTGGAGCAGAGAGATTACTTACAGAGTTAGTACCTTATCAAAAATCTAAAGGGCATTTTGTAAAGGTAATGATACTAAGTGATAGAGGAGCAGTTTTTAAAAAAGAGTTAGAAGATAGAGAAATAGAGATTGTTGTAGCAAAAAACAACTCCATTAAATCTTTTTCAAATATATTTTCTATTGTAAATGAGATAAAAAAGGAAAATTACGATATAGTACATGCTCACTTAGTACATGCTCAATATTGGACTAGATTAGCCAAACTATTAGATGGTAAGAAAAGAAAATATATAACTACTGAACACAGTACATCTAATAGAAGAAGAGATTCAAAATTGATGAGAGGAATAGATAAATTTATATTCTCTGGGTTTGATAAGATAGTAAGTATATCTGAAGCTACACAAAAAAGTTTACAAGAGTGGTTAGAAAGAGATGATAATTCTTTTGAAATAATATATAATGGAATAGATATCAAAGAGTTCCAATTATCAGAGCCTTATGATAAAAATGAGTTGGGAATAAAGGAAGATGACTATTTAGTAATGATGGTATCTAGATTTCATCAGTCTAAAAATCAACTAGGAGTAGCTGAGGCTTTGATGTGGCTTCCAGTAAAATATAAGCTTGTTTTTGTTGGAGATGGAAAATTAGAAGAAGATGTGAAAAAATACTGTCAAAATAATAATCTTATGAGTAGAGTAAAATTTTTAGGAATGAGAAAAGATATCCCAAGATTATTAAAAACAGCTGATATAGTAGTACAGTACTCATTTTTTGAAGGATTTGGTATAACAGCAATAGAGGCTATGGCAAGTGAAAAACCAGTGATAGCTAGTAATGTTCCAGGGCTTAGCCAAGTAGTAGAGGGAGCTGGAATTTTAGTAGATGCAAAAGATTCTAAAGAGTTAGCTAAGGGGATACTTTCTCTAAGAAATGAGGAGTTATATAAAGAGGTATCTAAAAAGTGTTTAGAAAGAAGTAAAAAGTATACAATAGAGTGGTGTGCAAATAATTACTTAGAGCTATATGAAAGGGAGTTAAAATGTTAATTTATTTTGGAATAATTAGCTTTTTAGGCTTAGGAGTTATAATTGAAAAAATAAGTGAGAGAAAAAGGATAGGGGAAAGTTTTTTTATATTTTCCCTTCTCCTTTTAATTTTATTTTTTGGGCTAAGAGGGTATATAGGATATGACTGGTACTCATATAAACCTAATTTTGATAAAATGGTTACAATAGGGGAGTTATTGAAAGGAAATACTCAAGTATTGCACTCAGGTTATGAATTAGGATTTCAAATTTATACATCTTTTATAAAAACTCTTACTAATAATTATTTCATATATAATTTTATAAATGTTTCAGTAGATTTTATAATACTCTATTTTGTAATAAAAAGATTTTCAAAATATCCTATTCTATCTCTCCTACTTTTCTTTAGTATCTATGGAGTTGCTTTAGAGATAGATATGATTAGAAATGCTAAAAGTATAATGTTATTTTTACTTTCTATAAAATATATAGAGGAGAGAAAAATTTTAAATTTTGGAGCTTTAAATATTTTAGGTATTCTTTTTCATTATAGTTCTATATTTTATCTTCCTATGTATTTTATTTTAAATATAAAATGGAATAAGAAATTTATCCTATTTTTATTTATCTTAGGAAATATCTATTATCTTTCAGATATTAGAATTGTAATGAGAATAATAAAAGAGTATAATACATTTTTACCAACAGGAATAGGAGCAAAACTTTCTGGATATTTTAGTATAATACCCTTAGATTTTCCATTGGGATTCTCTTTATATTACTTTGAAAGAGTTATTATGTTTTTACTTTGTTGGTTTGTAAGTGATAATCTTAAGAATAAAAAATATGGAAATATAATATTAAATTCTCTTTATATATCAATATTTTTCTTCTTGTATCTATCAGAATTTTCAATAGTAGCTATAAGATTTGGGTTATTATTTATTTATTCATATTGGTTTATACTTCCTATGCTTTTAGAGATTTATCCTAAGTTGCCAATATTTATAGTAGCTATTGCTATATCATTATTTAGATTGAATAATCAGATAAATTTTGTAGGAAATAGAGAGGTATATTCTTACCAAAATATTTTAATCAATGGGGATAGTGAAGAGAATCAAAGAAAAAAAGTAGAAGATGCTAGTAAGTATAAGATAGAGGGACACGGGAAAGAGATATCATTACTTTTTTAAGGAGATATAAATATGAAAATAATGTTTGTAGCTAACTACATGTGGGATATATATATTTTTAGAGCTGGGGTACTAAGAGCTTTGGTGGAAGATGGACATGAGGTAATAGCAGTAGCTCCAGATGATGGAAGAATAGATATGGAAAAGGCTATTCCAGGCCTTAGAGCAATTTCAATAAATTTGAATAAAAGAGGAATAAATCCAATAGAGGATTTAAAATTAGTAAAAGAGTTGCATAGTTTATATAAAAAAGAAAATCCAGATTTGATATTTCACTACACAATAAAACCAAATATCTATGGTACAATAGCAGCAAAACTAGCAGGTAAAAAATCTATCGCTATACTTACAGGACTAGGATATTCATTTATTCAAAAATCTCTTGTATCTAAAATAGCTGTAGGACTTTATAAGTTTTCTTTAAGATTTTCTAAAGAGATTTGGGTTCTCAATGAAGATGATAAAAATACACTAATTTCTAAAGGGATAGGAGATAGAGAAAAAATTTTTATACTTCCTGGAGAGGGAACAGATTGTGAGAGATTTAAGCCACTTCCTATGGAGAGAAAGGATGAAAAAACTATTTTCTTAATGATAGCTAGAGCTTTTATAGATAAAGGATTTAAAGAGTATGAGGAAAGTGCTAGAAGGCTTAGAAGAAAATATGGAGAGAGAGTAGAGTTTTGGTATCTAGGGGCATTGGGAGAAAATGCTGTATCAGGTATAACTAAAGAGTATATGGATAATTTAGTAAAAGAGGGTGTTTTAAATTATCTAGGAATAACTGATAAACCAGAACTTGTAATAAAAGAGTGTGATGCAATAGTTTTACCATCATATAGAGAGGGAATATCTAAAACTTTGTTAGAGGGAGGGGCTATGGGAAAACCTATAATAGCTTCTAATGTAACTGGTTGTAAAGAGATAGTAGATGATGGAAAAAGTGGTTATCTAGCAGAGGTAAAAAATATAGATGACTTAGTAGAGAAGATGGAAAAATTTATAAAACTTTCAATAGATGAGAAAAGAGAGATGGGAAAGGCAGGAAGAGAAAAGATACTAAAAGAGTTTGATGAGAAAATAATAATTGAGATTTACAGAAAGAAAATATCGGCTACGATTTAAACTATCAAAGAATTGTTAATTTTTTAAAATGAAGAGCAGTTCTTTAATTTTCCAAAGATAAGGAGTAAAATTATGGATTTAAGTATTATAGTTCCAATTTACAATGTAGAAGAATACTTAGCTGAATGCTTAAAAAGTCTATATAAAATAAGCAATCTAAGATATGAAGTTATCTTAGTAAATGATGGTTCCAAAGATAATAGTTATCAAATAATGGAAGAATTTAAAAGACTTTATCCTAAACAAACTGTGATAGTAAATAAGGAGAATGGAGGATTATCTTCAGCTAGAAATGCAGGACTAAAAATAGCAAAAGGAAAATATATATCGTTTATAGATAGTGATGACTTTATAGATACAGATGAGTTTGAAAAGTTTGTAATAGAGGGAATAAAGTCAAGAGTAGATATAGCAGTAGGAAATATGAGATACTATGTCCCTGGAAGAATAGGAGAACCTCTTTTTAGGTCAAGACTTGTAAAAGATAGTGGAGTAGTTACAGGAATAGATTTTTTATGGAGAGTTTTTCAAGCACCTAAATGTTATAGAGAAGAGGTAGTAGATGATATTTATAGAAAGGATTTTCTAATAAAAAATAAACTTTTTTTCAATGAAGAGATAGTACATGAGGATAGTGAGTTCACTACTTTTGCATATTTAAAAGCTAAAAAAGTAAAATATATAGATAAGGCATTTTATTTTTATAGACAAAGAGAGGGAAGTATAATGAATAAGGTATCTGAAAAAAGTATGCTTTCCTTAGAAAAAATTTGTGAAAAACTGTTTAATGAGTTTAAAAATTTAGATGATAGTAAAGGAAAAGAAGCTTTATCTTCTCTTATATTAAGTTTTTATTCCACAGTATTATATAAGAGATACAATGGTGGTGGAGATTACAAAAGAGTATATAGAAGATATAAAGAACTATATAAAGAGTTAAGAAAGGATGCTCAATCAAATATAGAACAAAGGCTATTATCTTTCTCTATCTTCATACCAAATACATTGAGAAAACTTTTGGGAAAAGAGATAAGTAATGTACAAAAGATTCCAAAGTTTTAAGGAGGAAAGATGATACCTAAAAAAATTCATTATATTTGGTTAGGAAAAAACTCTTATCCCAATCTTATGGATATATGTATAAACTCTTGGAGAGAAAAACTCCCTGATTATGAGATTATAGAGTGGAATGAAGAAAATTTAAATTTTTATGAAGAGATAGAGAAAAATAGATTTTTAAAAGAGTGTTATAATAGAAAACTTTGGGCTTTTCTTTCAGATTATTTTAGAATAAAGGTTCTCTACGAAGAGGGGGGAGTTTATTTAGATACTGATATGCAGATAATAAAAAATATAGATAAACTTCTCTCAAATGATTTCTTTACAGGAGCAGAGAGTGAAAAAGTAATTAGTGCTGGGATAATAGGAGTTATTCCAAAGCATCCACTTATGAAAAAAATTTTAGAGTTCTACAGTGTGGCTATTTGGAATGAACCAATATTTACAATTCCAGATATAATAACTAGAGTAATCAATAGAGAGTATGATTTTCAAATAAATGAAGATATTACTAAAATAACAGGTAGTATGGTAATATACCCACCTAGATATTTTTATCCCTATCATTTTACAGAGGAGTTCAAAAGAGAGTGTATAAAAGATGATACCTATGGAATACACTGGTGGGGGAAAAGTTGGACACAAAAGAAAAATCTTTCTAAATTATATTTTTTGGAGTTTAAACACTATAGAGGTTATAAAAAAATTCTAGTTGAGATATTGATAGCAACAGGACTTATGAGATTTGTAAAAAACTCTAAATTTTTAGTGGACTTGAGTAAAAGGATATAATCTATGATAAAAAAAATAAAATATTTATTAACAGATAGACTGATTATAAATTTTTTACATATATTTGGAGGAGATGCCTTTGCTTCTTTGCTTTCTATCTTTTCTATATCTTTTATTACTAAAGGTATAGGATTAGAAAAGTATGGTTTTATTGTTTTAATCCAAGGAATAGTATCTCTTATAGATGGAGTTTTCAATTTTCAATCTTGGCAGGGAGTTATTAAATTTTTTCCCCAAGTGAGAGAGGAGAAACAAAAACTAAAAGCTTTGATAAAATTTAGTTATATTTTAGATTTTTTTACAGCTTTAATAGCTTTTATCATAATTTTTTTATCTAGTTTTTGGATAGGAAAGTTTTATAATTTTCAATCCTATGAAGTATATCTTTTAATGTTTTTTTCAATCTATATTATTTTCAATATCCAAGGAACGCCTATTGGCATTTTGAGAAGTTTTGATAGATTTGACTATCTAAGAAATCAAAGAGTGATAGTAGCACTATTTAATTTTATATTTTTAGGTATAGGATATTTTTTAAAACTTAAAATCAATTATTTTATTTTAATATATCTTTTAACAAATATATTAAATGCTATTCTTCTAAATTTTTATGCTTTAAGAGAGTTAAAAAGAAGAAAGATATATGGAGTATTTAAAGAGAGATTAGAGTTCAATAAAGAGTTCTTTAAATTTACCTGTTTAACTAATATAAATTCTAGCTTAGATATTCCAGTTCAATATTTTGATAATCTTTTGGTAGGGAAGATGTTATCATTAGAGCAGTTAGGAGCATATAAGATATGTAAGACAATTGCTATTGTTTTAGATAAAGTGGGGACACCTCTTTATCAGACCTTATATCCATATTTTTGTGAGAAGGTAGCAGAAAAAAATTATAGAGAGATATTTAGAAGAGGAATAAAAATATCAGGAATACTCAGTATAGCTTGTATTATAATTATTTTTGGTATGAATATTATTGGGTTTGAAATTTTATCTAAGTTTTTTTCTCAAGGATTAGAAAAATATAGATTGGAGATAAATCTTTATATAGTTATGAAATCACTAGCAACTATATGTATAGTAATTCATCCACTATTTTTAGCAATGGGGTATATAAAGAAGGAAACTAAGATAATATTTATAGCTAATATTTTATATTTAGGAATTTTATTTGTTTTAATAAAAACATTTGCTTTAATAGGAGTAATATTAGCCTACGGAGTACAGGTATTTTTAATTGTAGCAATGAAGGGGATAGTTATCTTAAAAGAAAAATGGGATGTTAGAGATTCTTAAATTGAAATCAAAAAATAAAAATATGTAATAATACAAAAGGAAAAAATTTTACTTCCAATCGCTAGTGCTTACGCAATGCTCATTACAGTAAATTTTTTCCTTTTCTTTTACTCTTACTTTATCCCGATTTCAATTTAAGAATGATAATATTATATTGATAAAGAACTCTTGAAATATGGAACAATTCTTAATTTTTTTAATAAAAGAACTAATCAAATTGGTTAATATTTTTTCATTCTTTCAATAGCTAATTCTAGCAAAGAGATATCTACAGTAAGAGCTATTCTAATATAGTTTTCAACTCCAAAGGAGATTCCTGGAACTACTGCTACTTGAGTTTTTCTCAATAAATCTAAAGCAAAGTCTAAGGAATTTAAGGTTGAAATTTTAGAGTAATTAGCAAAAATATAAAAAGCACCTTGAGGTGTAATCACATCAAATCCTAATTTTTTTAATTCACTACTCATAAATTCTGCTCTTTTTCTATATTCTTCTGATAGTTCTTTTCTATTTTCAAATTTTGTAAGAGCTATCTCTCCCCCTTTTAAAGAAAGGGTTACAGGAGAGCTAACAGTATAGAAGCTTGTGTTTAGAAAAAACTTTCTATATTGTTCTGGGCAGATAGTATATCCTAATCTCCAACCTGTCATTGAATGAGATTTAGAAAAGCCATTTATTATAATTAATTTATCTTTTATATTTTTAAATTCAGCAAAAGAGTGAAACTCATAAAAAGAAAGAGAACTATATATTTCATCAGAAATTAGAAAAATTTCTCTTTCCTCTATAAATTTTGTTATCTCTTCCATCTCTTCATAACTTAAGACTTTTCCTGTTGGATTACATGGATTACTTAAAAGAAGAGCTTTTGTTTTAGATGTAGCATATTTTTCTAATAACTCTTTAGTAAGAGTAAAATTATTTTTAGAAATATCTATTAATACAGGTTTTCCATAACAAAGATTTATCATAGGAGGATAACCTGGATAGAAAGGTACAGTTAATAATACTTCATCATCAGGATTTAATACTGTTCTAAGTGCAGAAGAGAGAGCTTCTGAAGCTCCAATATTCATAATGACATTTTTTTCACTGTACTCTCCTTTATAATTTTTATTGTAATATTCAGCAACTAATGCTCCTATTTTTTCTCCACCACCAGAAGGAGCATATTTCAATTGATGATTTTTTCCATACTCCATTGCCTCTTCTATAAGTCCTTTAGGAGTACCTATATCAGGTTCTCCTATTGTTAAATCTATAGAGTTAGGATAATTTAGTTGCTTCATTTTTTAAAACTCTAATTAAAGAGTATTGTAAATTTTCTACTGCACTATTGAACTTCATACCTATCTCTCCTTTTATTTTCTTAAGTCATCTACTAGTTGAGTTTTGCTAAGTGTTTTATCATCAACTTTCTTTATAATTTTAGCTGGATTTCCAGTAACTACAGCTCCAGCAGGAACATCTTCTATTACCACAGCCCCAGCTCCAACTACTGCCCCAGCACCTATTCTAACTCCTTCTATGATGACAGCATTAGCTCCTACCAATACTCCATCTTCTATTACTACTGGCTTAGCAGAAGGAGGTTCTATTACTCCAGCTAGAACAGCTCCAGCTCCAATATGACAATTTTTTCCAACTGTGGCTCTTCCTCCTAAAACAGCTCCCATATCTATCATACTGTTATCTCCAATAACAGCTCCTATATTGATAACAGCCCCCATCATAATGACAGCATTATCTCCAATAGTTACTTTATCCCTTATAATAGCTCCAGGCTCTATTCTTGCATTTATATTTCTTAAATCTAAAGTAGGAACTCCAGAATTTCTTCTATCGTTTTCAATATAATAATTTTCAATTTTTTCACTATATTTATTTAAAATATTCTCAATCTCACAATTATCTCCAATGATAATGTAAGAGTTATCTCCCTTAAAAACTTGGGCAGAAGTTTCTAATCCACTCAAATCTCCATTGACATATAGTTTAACTGGAGTTTTTTTAGTAGAATTTTTTATATATGCTATTAATTCCTCAGCTGTATTTAGTTTGTTCATTGCATCAACTCCTTAACGATTAAATATATCTTTCATAGTATAAAGTCCAGATTTTTTATCTAGTAAAAATTTTGCTCCCTGTATAGCTCCTTCAGCAAATATTTTTTTAGAAAGAGCTGTATGTTTTATCTCTATTATCTCATCATTTCCACAATATAAGACAGAGTGTTCCCCTACAATAGTTCCTCCTCTTACAGCATGTATTCCTATCTCATTTTTTTCTCTTTTCTCCATTCCCTCTCTTCCATAAACTTTTTTTAGCTCAGTTGAGATAGAGTTTTCAATCACTTCTACTAAAGTTTTAGCTGTTCCACTAGGGGGAATCTAATTTTTTATTATGATGTTTTTCTATTAATTCTATATCATAATTACCATAAAGTAGAGGTGTAATTCTCTCTAAAATATCTTGTAATAAATTTATACCAAGAGAGGTATTAGAAGATAGAAGAATAGGAATTTTCTTACTAGCTTCTTCAATTTGTGATAAAATTTCTTTTGAATATCCAGTAGTAGCTATAACTAAAGGAGTATGATTTTGTGTAGCATAATTAAGTAAAGTTTCTAACCTGGAAAAATGAGAAAAATCTATAATTACATCTCCTTTTTCATTAGATAATTCATCGGCAAAACCTGTAATGGTAATATTTTTATTTTGAGCACACTCTTTTAAAATACTTCCCATAGTTCCTGTTCCATGTATAATTAGCTCCATGCTTTCACCTCATGAGAATCAATAACAGAATGAAGTTTAATTTTATTTTCCTCTTTCATCTCTCCTAAAGGAAGTCTGCAATGTCCAACATTGTATCCTAAATAATTCATAGCTTCTTTAATAGGGACAGGATTTACCTCTATAAAGAGAGAATCTACTAAATCGTTATATTTTAATTGTAAATTTTTAGCTTCAACTATATTATTTTCTAAAAAGCTCATACACATATTATGAACAGTTTCAGGAATAATATTAGCTGAAACAGATATTACTCCAATTCCGCCATAAGACATAAGAGGAATAGTCATATCATCATTTCCAGAATAGATATCCAACTTAGGAACCTCTCTAGCTATCTCTCCAACATAAGATATATTTCCACTAGCTTCTTTTATAGCTACAATATTTTTTATCTCTGCTAATTTTTTTAATAGTGATATAGAAAGATTTACACCAGTTCTTGAAGGAACGTTATATAATATGATTGGACAATTTACATTTTCAGCTATAAGCTTATAATGTTCATAGATTCCATTTTCATTTCCTTTGTTATAATATGGAGTAACTACTAGTAATCCATCTACTCCTAGAGCCTCAGCTTTTTTACTTAATTCCACCGCATGTTTTGTGTTGTTAGAACCTGTTCCTGCTATTACAGGAATTCTTCCATTTACTCTCTTTACACTATATTTTATGATTTCATACTTTTCTTCATCAGTGAGAGTTGCACTCTCTCCAGTAGTACCATTGATAATGATAGCATCAGTTTTATTTTTTATATGGTACTCTAATAATTCTCCTAATTTTTCAAAATCTACACTATCATCTTTTGTAAATGGAGTAATTAAAGCTATTCCAGAACCTTTAAATATGCTCATAGTTACCTCCTAAATATTTTTACAAAATAGTTCAGCTATTTGTACAGCATTAGTAGCTGCCCCTTTTCTTATATTATCAGCTACTGTCCATAAATTCAAGCCATATTTTACACTGTTATCTCTTCTGACTCTTCCTACAAATACCTCGTCTTTTCCAGTAGCGTCATTAGCTAAAGGATATATGTTTTTATTACTATCATCTAATAGAACTATTCCTTTATACTCAGCTAATTCCTTTTTTACTGTTTCTAAGTCAAAGTCTTTTTCAAGTTCTACGTTAATAGAAACAGAGTGAGAATTGATAACAGGTACTCTAACACAAGTAGCTGTAACAGGAAGATTAGGTAAGCCTAAGATTTTTCTTGTCTCATCTACCATTTTTTTCTCTTCCTTAGTGTATCCATCTTCTAAAAATACATCAATATGAGGTAGGCAGTTATTAACTATTTGATGTGGATAAGTTTTAGGAGGATTTCCTTTAAGTCCCTCTTCTAAATCAATAACTCCTTTATATCCAGTTCCAGATACAGCTTGATATGTGCTATACACTACTCTTTTAATCCCATATTTTTCTAAAACTTTTAAAGGAGCCATACACTGAATTGTAGAGCAATTAGGATTAGCAATTATTCCTTTGTGTTTAAAAGCTTCTTCTGGGTTTACTTCAGGGACTACTAGTGGAACCTCTTTATCCATCCTCCAAGCTGAAGAGTTATCAATTACTAATACTCCCTCTTTTGCTGCTAATGGAGCATATTTTAAACTAGTACCTCCACCAGCAGAGAAAAGAGCTATATCTATATCTCTATTTTTAAAACTATTTTCATTTAATTCTTCTACTGTATACTCTTTCCCTCTAAAATTTATTTTTTTCCCAGCACTTCTACTACTTGCAAAAAGAAGTAAATCAGTTATTCCTAAATCTCTTTCTTCTAATACTTTTAAAAAAGTTCCTCCAACTAAACCTGTTGCACCAACTATTGCTACTCTCATTTTTCTTTCCCCCTATAATGAAAATTCTTCAGCTACTAAATTTACAGCTTTTTCTATATTCTCTCTATCTATACTACAAGAGATACTTATTTCAGAAGTTGTAACTTGATAAAAATTTATATTTCCTTTACTAAGTGAAGTAAAAAACTTTCCAGCAATACCAGAGTTGTTAATCATTCCTACTCCAACAATGGAAAGCATTCCTAAATTTTCATTTAATTCTATATCACAAGTAGAAAACTTAGCTCTAATTTTTTCTACAACTTGCTCTAAAAGATATTTTTCAGAAGCTTGACAACTAAAAGATATCTCTACTCTCATATATCTATTTATATTTTGTGTAATCATATTGATATTTAAACCACACTCATCTATTGTAGAAAATATTTCAGCTATATTTTCACTAGAAAAAGGTACATTAGAGATATTAGTTACGATAATCTCCTTTGTGACACTTATTCCTGTTATTAATTTATCTTCTAATGCTATATCTTTTTCCATAATATATGTTCCCCCTGTATAACTTAAACTTTTACCTACAAAAATAGGAATGTTATATTTTTTTCCTAGTTCTACTGCTCTTGTTTCCATAACACCAGCTCCAAGATTAGCCATTTCCATCATCTCTTCATAGGAGATTTTTTCTAAAAATTTTGCTTTTGGGTATAATCTTGGGTCAACACTGTATATTCCTTCCACATCAGTATATATTCTACACTCACAATTTAAAGCTACAGTCAGTGCCACAGCACTAGTATCTGAACCTCCTCTTCCTAGAGTTGTAATATCTCCTGAATTATTAATTCCTTGAAATCCAGTGATAATAACAATATTTCCCTCTCTTAAAAGAGTTTCTATCCTTTCAGAAGAGATATTTGCTATTTTATTTTTAGTATGTACACCAGAAGTTTTTATTCCTGCTTGAAATCCTGTAAGGGAGATAGCTTTTTGTCCCTTGGCTGTAAGAGCCATAGCTATTAGAGTAACTGTTTGCTGTTCTCCAATAGACATTAGCGAGTCTAGTTCCCTTTGATTTGGATTAGAAGTAATCTCCTTAGCTAGTTTTATGAGTCCATCTGTAGTTTTTCCCATAGCAGATGCCACTACTACAATTTCGTCATACTCTTTTTTTAATTCAATTAAGTAATCAGCTATTTTTTGAATTTTTTCTACTGTAGCTACACTAGAGCCACCATACTTTAAAACAATTCTCATTCCTCCACCTCTGTAATAAAAATTTTGTAAAAAAAAAACAGCAGAGGCTTCTGCTGGTGTAAAATACTACAAAAAAACTGTAAATATTTATAATTTTACTCCACAGAAAGCACAACATTGAATTTCTCAATGACAGTTATATAGATATTATCCATATACCCAGCAAAAATTTTCTCCAGAGAAAATTTTCACTTCGGCAGTTTTACCTTTCATATTTAATCTTAGCTCTGGAAGCTCATAAATATTACTCTTATCGACTGCTCCTCAATCTGTTTTATTAACTTGTGTGTATTTTACATTAAAACTCTAAAAAATAAAAATATATAAATTAAATATTTTATATTTTAAAAATATATTTTACTTTTTTGCAAAGAGAGAATAAAATAATTCAAAAACATATTATTGTCCTAGGAGGAAAGATGGATACTAGAAAAATATTTAATGATATAGAAATAAATAATCAATGGTTTATAAATACCAGAAGAGAGTTACATAAGATACCTGAATTAGATTTTCAATTACCTAAAACAGTAGCTTATGTAATATCACTTTTAAAAGAGATGGGAATTCCATATAAAGAGGGAATAGGAAAAAGTGGAATAGTAGCAGATATAGAGGGACAAAATAAAAAAATAACAATAGCCTTGAGAGCTGATATGGATGCATTACCTATTTTAGAGTGTGGAAATAAAGAATATACTTCAACTATACCTGGGCATATGCATGCTTGTGGACATGATGTGCATACTGCTATTCTTTTAGGAGTTGCAAAGATATTATCGGAAAATAAAGATTCACTTCCATGTAATGTAAGACTTGTATTTCAACCAGCAGAAGAAACAAATGGTGGAGCAGTACCTATGATAGAAGATGGATGTTTAGAAGGGGTAGATGCTATATTTGGATTACATGTAGATCCTACAATAGAGTGTGGAGTAGTAGGAGTAAAATATGGTGCTTATTGTGCTTCATCTACTGATGTGGTAATAGAAATAGAGGGAAGAAGTTGCCATGGTGCTTATCCTAGCCAAGGAGTAGATGCTATTGTTACAGCTTGTGGAATAGTGACTACCCTTCAAAGTGTAATAAGTAGAAATATAGATTCAAGAGATTCGGCTGTTCTTAGCTTTGGAAAAATAGTAGGAGGAGAAAAAGAGAATATTGTAGCTCAAAAAGTTATAATTTCTGGAACATTAAGAACTTTATCTAATGAGGTAAAAAATAGAGTAAAAGAAAGAGTAAAAGAGATGGTGGAGAATACAGCTAAAGGGTATGGGGCTACTGGAAAAGTAACTTATACAGATGGGTATACTGCTTTAATAAACCATGATGAATATATAGATATAATAAAAGAAAATAGTAAAAATCTATTAGGAGAAAAGGGAGTATATGTAAAGGCCTTAGCTAATATGGGAGTAGAAGATTTTGCTTACTATATTGAAAAAGTTCCAGGAGCATTTTTTAACTTAGGTGTAGGAAATAAGGCTAAGGGAATAACTGCCCCTCTTCATAATGATAAATTTGATATAGATGAGGAGAGTTTAGCTATTGGAGTAAAGCTTCAAATTATGAATATACTATCTGCCTATGAAAAATTAATAAAAAATAACTAGGATAATTCCTAGTTATTTTTGTTATTAAGAGCTTTAAATCCTTCACCTAGAACTTCTGAAACATCAGAGATAGTTAGAAAAGCAAAAGAATCAGTTTCTTTTACAATTGTTTTTACTTTAGTTACTTCAAATTTACTAACCACACAGAAAAGTAGATCTATTTCATTTCCTGTAAATCCACCTTCTCCTTTTATGATAGTTGTACCTCTTCCAGTTTCATTCATAATTCTTTCTTTTATCTCTTCAGATTTAGATGAAATAATAGTGATGCCTTTTGCCTTTGTATAACCATCTTGAAAATAATCTATTGCTTTGGAAACAATTGTCATTGAGATAAGAGTATACATTACTATCTCTTTACCAAAAAATATAGCAGCTATTCCTAATATAACTACATCTAAGATGAGCATTGTCCTTCCTAGAGGAATATCAAAATATCTATTTAAGATACGAGCAACTACATCTGTTCCACCAGTAGAGCCATTTACCATAAAAATAAGTCCAAGACCTATTCCTATAAGAACACCTCCATATATAGAACCTAACATAATATCATTAGATGGACCTTTCCAAGTTTCAGTAAGAGTTATCAAAAAAGAAAGGCAGCTTGTTCCATATAAAGTTTTAAATAGAAAATCTCTTCCAACTAATTTCCAACCCATTATAAGTAGTGGAATATTTATTACAAAATACATAATTCCTACTGGTAGTTTAAAAAGGTAAAATAAAATTAAACAAATTCCTGCAACTCCACCTTCTGCAAGATGATTACTGATAAAAAAATAATTGATAGAAACAGCATAGAAAAAACAACCAACTGTAATTATCAAATACTCTTTTAAGTATTTTAGAATCTTATTATTCACTGTATCTTTCCTCCTAGTTCAAAATTTTAGTATATTATATTTAATTAGTTTTTTCTTTTATCTTCAATTTTCCTTCAAAGGCAGAACCAATATGATAACCTAGGTTTTCTATTTTTTCTTTTCCCTCTCTAAAAAGACTTTTCATTAATTTTTTTTGTCCATTTTTATCTATGTAAAAAGAGGTATCATCTATTCTCACTAAAGCTAAATCATTTTTAAAATCATATGCCTCATCAAAGTTAAATCCTATTTTTACATTTCCTTCTGTATCAATATATCCCCATTTATTATTTAATTTAACAGCAGCTAAACCTTCAGAAAAGTTTTCAGCTTCATCATATATAATAGGAATTTGCAATTCTCCTTTATAGTTGATATAACCATATTTATGTCTTGGCATCTCATTTATATACACAATAAAAAACTCTTTTTCACTATTATTTTCAGCCTCTTTGTACATATTTGAATATTTTTCTTTAAAGTTATACTCTCCAATTTTTGCTATCCATTTTCCATCAGTTGTCATAAGTCCTTCTTTATAATCTTTTGTAACTAGATAGATATGATTTTTTTGGACAGAAATAAGAATATTATCTGTTTGAGTTAACAGGTTTCCTTTTGAATCAATTATGCTATACAAGCCAATATTTTCTCCTTCTAACATCCTTATAATATATATATCATTGAGATGTTGCTTTATAGGAAGGATTTCATAATTACTCTGTGAAAAAATAATTGATGAAAAAATTAACATCAATGTGATAACTAATCTTTTCATATATACCACCTCATATTCTTGTATTATCCTTATCTCTATAATATATTATACTTTATTTTTTTAAAATAAGAAAGAGGAAGTAAGAAAAAAGAGAGAAATTACTACCTTTTAGATAATATTTTCTCTCTAAATAGATTAATTATTAGTCTGGATTAATTACATATTCTGTTAATTCATTTACAAAGTTAACAGTTTTATTATTTTTATCATTTACTGGGTTAAATTCTACTATATCAACTGAAGTTACAAAGTAGTTTTTAAATAAGAATTTGAAAGTTTGGAATACTTCGTCAGTAGTAAATCCGTTTCTAACAGGAGTACTTACTCCAGGAGCTAACTCTGGATTTACAGAGTCAACGTCAAAACTGATATGAAGATTGTCTACTTTTAAGTATTCGTGAATTTCTTCTAATACTCTATCTAATCCTTTTTGTAAAACTTCATCATGGTAGATTACTTTAACACCTAATTGATCAATAACTTCTCTCTCTTTGAAATCTAAATCTCTAGCACCAAGTATAACTACATTTTTACTATCGATTTTAGCTCCCTCATAGAAACAGTTAACTAAATCTCTATCTCCAGCACCTTGTAATAGAGCTAATGGCATTCCGTGAATATTTCCAGAAATAGTAGATTCATCAGTATTCATATCTCCATGGGCATCTATCCATACTACTCCTATCTCTTTTTCTAATGAAACTCCAGAAATACTTCCAAGGGCTATTGAGTGATCTCCTCCAATTACTATTGGTCTATATCCATCTCTTACAGCTTCATTTACAGAAACAGCAAGCTTTTCACAAGTATGAAGTATAGTATTTTTATATTTTAAGTTCCACTCATTAAAGTTTTCTTTTTGTTTTTCAACATCAATGATTTCAATTTCATCAAATGTATCAGGATAAGTTTCACATAGTACATCAATACCAAATTCGATTCCAGCTTTGTTTGCTCCAAGATTGATAGGTACTCCAAACATTTTGCTCTTCATCTTCTCTGTATATAAATATACAGCGTCTTCTTCTTCAATTACATTGATAGTTACAAGTTCAGGATCTTCCATACCTTGTACATGAAGTTCAGCTTCTCTTAAATCATTTATATAATCTATAATTTCAGCAGAGATTCTTTCTCCAGGAGTGATTACAGGTATTCCAGGTGGATAAGCCATAATCATCTCACCACATATTTTTCCTTCACTCTCTGAGAATAAAACTTTATTCTTTTCACTGTAAAAAGCTTCCCTTGGATTTAATACTTGCTCAGGAATAGGAGGCATTTTTAAGAATTCTCTTTTTAATTTATTTCCTTTTCCATAATATTTTTCACTGATATCTTTTAATGCATTGATAAGTTTATCAACACTTTCATCAGTATCTCCGATAGTTATAAGTCCTAATACATTGTAAAAATCAGATAACTCCATTTGTATATTGTAATCTTCAGTTAAGATAGTTTCTAGCTCTGCACCAGTAAGTCCTAGTTCTTTAGCAGTAATAGTTATCTTAGTAGGATCAAAAGCAAATACTCCCTCTCTTCCAACTATTTCTTCTCCAAAACAAGACATTCCTGGGATTCTATTTACTTCTGTTCTAAAACGTTTAGCTAGTTTTATAGCTTTGTCTAGTAGTTCTTTTCCTTCAGTAGCAATCTGTCTTCTAGCACAGTCTAATGAAGCCATTAATGGATATGATGGAGATGTAGTATGAAGTAAACTTAAAATTTGTTTTACTCTGTTTACATCTACTCTATCAGAATTTACATGAAGTAATGACATTTGAGTCATTGCACCTATTATTTTATGTGTACTTTGAGTACAGATATCAGCTCCACAATCAACAGCAGATATTGGTAAATCATCATGGAAGTGTAAATGAGGTCCATGAGCTTCATCTACTATTAATGGAATATCATAACTATGAACTATATCAGCTATTTTTTTAATATCTGTTGCTACTCCATAATAAGTAGGATTAATTATAAGAACAGCTTTGATATCAGGGTGTTGTTTTAACATATTCTCAACAGTTTGAGGTCTTACGCCATGAGCTATTCCTAACTCCTCATCTACTTCTGGGTTCATATATATAGGCTCAGAACCACTTAATATAATTCCAGCAGATACTGATTTATGTACATTTCTTGGGACTAATATTTTTTCTCCTGCTTTTATAACAGACATAATCATAGCTTGGATAGCTCCAGATGTTCCGTTAACAGCAAAGAAACTTTGTTTTACACCATAAGCATCAGCAGCTAACTCTTGAGCTTCTTTGATACAACTTTTTGGTTGGTGTAATCCATCTACCATCTTAAAAATAGTAACGTCAATGGAAAAAGGTCCATTACCCATAAAATCATAAAATTCTTTGTCTACTCCTTTTCCCCTCTTATGTCCAGGTACATGAAATGGAAGTATATCTCTTCCTGCATATACATCTTTTAACACAGAAAATAGTGGAGTTTTGCTTTGGTCTAGCTTTGACATCTTACCTCCTTTGGTTATTGTTTTTTTTATTTATATATTGTATAATTCTTTTGTACTGATGTATTGTAAAGCTTTTTAATAAAATAGTCAATAACTTTTATTTTTTTTAGGAGAAAATTATGAAGAAAATATTTTTGCTTATCTCACAAGGCACTGAAATTCTTGAGGTAGCACCCTTTATTGATATTTTTGGTTGGAATAGTATTGTTGGAAAAAAGAACATAATTTTAAAAACAGGAGGATTTCATTCAATAATTTCTAATACTTGGAACTTGAAAGTAGTTCCAGAAATAGATTTAAAAAGTACTTCAATCGATATAGATGAATATGAAGCCTTAGTTATCCCTGGTGGCTTTGGTTTTAAAGGGTTCTTTGAAGATATGAAAAAAGAAAAATTTAAAGAGATAGTTCAAAGCTTTTATGAAAAAAATAAAATAGTTGTAGGGATATGCACAGGAGTTATTTCTTTAGGAGAAGCTGGTATTTTAAAAGAAAGAAAAGCTACTACTTATTTATATGATAATAATAGATATTTTAATCAATTAGAAAAATATGGAGCTATACCTATAAGAGAAGAGATTGTGATAGATAAAAATATCATTACCTGTTCAGCTCCTAAAAATGCTATTGAAGTTGGATTTTTACTTCTTTCTTTATTAAGTGATGAAGAAAATATGAAAAAAGTAAAATATAATATGGGTTTTTTATAAAAAAATAGACATACTTAAAAAAGTATGGTATTCTTTAAGTAGAAACTATTATATATTAAGAGGTGAAAATATGAAAGTTGTAAAAGGTAATGTTATAACTCTTGAATTCAAAGTTTATGACAACGATACTAACGAGCTTTTAGAAGATACAAAAGATGTAGGACCATTTTTCTACATTCACGGAGAAGGACAATTTGTACCAAAAGTAGAGGAGATATTAGAAGGAAAAGAGAAAGGATTCTCTACTACTATAATGATCTCTCCAGAAGAAGGATATGGAGAATATGACGAAGAACTTATCGAAGAGATGAATAAAGAAGATTTTGTAGAGTTTGATGATATCTATGAAGGTATGGAATTTATAGCTGATATGGATGATGGAACAGAACAACAATATGTAATTACATCTATAGAAGATGATGTAGTAACTGCTGATGGAAACCATCCATTTGCTGGTAAAAATTTAAGATTTGAAGTAGAAGTAGCAGGAGTAAGAGAGGCTACAGCTGAAGAATTAGAGCATGGACATGTACATTTCCATGGGTTTGATGACGAAGAGTAATTTAACTATGGGACTGGCTTAAGTCAGTCCTTTTGTATGAAAATATTAAAAAATTTTGAGGTGAAGAAATGAAAATAGCTTTAGGTGCTGACCATGGTGGATTTGAATTAAAGGAGAAAATAAAATCTCATTTATTAGAAAAAGGATATGAGGTTTTAGATTTAGGAACTAACTCAACAGCTTCTGTTGATTATCCAAAGTTTGGACATGCAGTAGGGCATGCAGTAGTAAACAAAGATGCAGATTATGGAATAGTAGTATGTGGAACAGGAATAGGAATCTCTATTGCTGCTAATAAAGTTCCAGGAGTTAGAGCAGCTCTTTGCACAAATACAACTATGGCAAGACTTACAAGAGAACATAATGATGCTAATGTATTAGCTATGGGAGGAAGAATAGTAGGAGATGTTCTTGCTCTTGAGATGGTAGATATTTTCCTTTCAACTAAATTTGAAGGTGGAAGACATACTAATAGAATAAATTCTATTGAAACTATCTAATGGAGATGATATTATGGCAACTATTTTTACAAAAATAATAAATAGGGAGATACCAGCTACAATAGTTTTTGAAAATGATAAGGTTATAGCTTTTAAAGATATTAATCCAGCAGCTCCAGTACACATACTAGTAGTTCCTAAAAAAGAGATATCTACTATAAATGATATAAAACCTGAGGATAAAGATATTATTGGAGAAATGTATCTTGCTATTGGAGAGATAACTAAAAAATTAGGAATAGCTGAAGAGGGATATAGAGTAATTACAAACTGTAATGAATTTGGAGGACAAGAGGTTTTCCATTTACATTTCCATATTTTAGGTGGGAAAAAATTAGGAGCTTTATTAGCTAACTAATAAAAATGAATAATCAAATTTAAAAGATTAATTTCTAATTATGATAGAGATTAATCTTTTTTATTAGAACAACTTTTATTTATATTAAAATAAAATATTAACTATTTATAAAATTAATAATAAATAAAGAGAGTATTTTTAATTTCTATCAAACAAACTATTTAAAAAAAGTACGTTTTGTGATATGATTGTATTGTAGAAATATAATTAGCTTTTCATAAAGTTTTAAAAGAAAGGTGGTTTTTCAATGAAAGAATTAGATTTAAGGAAAGTTACTGACGAAGTAGAAAGAATGTGTATTGAGGGAAATTATTTTATTGGTAAAGAGGTTCTAGATAAGATTAAAGAAGCTTATGCTAAAGAGGAATCAGAAGTAGGAAAAAATATACTAGGTCAAATTATAGAAAATGATGAGATTGCTATGAATGAGCAAGTTCCTATGTGTCAAGATACAGGAATAGTAGTAGTATTTTTAGAGATTGGTACAGAGGTAAAAATTAATGGAGATATATATGAAGCTGTAAATGAAGGGGTAAGAAGAGGATATGAAAAAGGATATCTTAGAAAATCTGTTGTAAGACATCCATTAGATAGAGTTAATACTAAGGATAACTCTCCAGCTATAATTCATACAAAATTAGTAGCAAATTCAGATAAAGTAAAAATAATAGTTGCTCCTAAAGGTGGAGGTTCTGAAAATATGAGTGCTTTAAAAATGTTAAAGCCATCTGATGGAGTAGAGGGAATAAAAAAATTAGTAGTAGAAACTGTAAAAAATGCTGGTGGAAACCCTTGCCCTCCAATAATTGTAGGAGTTGGAATAGGTGGAAACTTTGAAAAGGCAGCTATATTAGCAAAAGAAGCTGTACTTAGAGATATAAATGATGTAACTCCAGACCCAATAGCAAGAAATTTAGAGGCTGAGTTATTAGAATTAATTAATAAAACAGGAGTAGGACCTTTAGGATTAGGAGGACTGACTACTGCTCTTGCTGTAAAAGTTAATACTTATCCTTGCCATATAGCTGCTCTTCCAGTTGCTATTAATATCAATTGCCACGCAGCTAGACATAAAGAAGTAGAGTTATAGGAAAGATTGAGGAGGAAAAATTATGGAATACCATTTAACAACACCTTTAAAAGATGAAGATATAGCAAAATTAAAAGCAGGAGATACAGTAAAAATAACTGGAGTAATATACACAGCTAGAGATGCTGCTCACGCTAGACTTGTAAAATTATTAGAAGAGGGAAAAGAGTTGCCTATTGATGTAAAAGGACAAGTTATATACTATGTAGGACCAACACCAGCTAAACCAGGAAAACCAATAGGAAGTGCTGGACCAACAACAAGTTATAGAATGGACGCCTATGCTCCTGATTTAATAAAAGTAGGATTAAAAGGGATGATAGGGAAAGGAGCAAGATCTAAAGAAGTTAAAGATGCTATGATATCTGAAAAGGCAGTTTATTTTGCCGCAGTAGGAGGAGCAGCAGCTCTTATAGCTAAATCAATAAAAAAAGCTGAACTAATTACTTATGAAGATTTAGGAGCAGAAGCTTTAAGAAGACTTGAGGTAGAAAATTTCCCAGCAATAGTTATCAATGATATCTATGGAGGAGATTTATATCAAGAGGGACAAGCTAAGTGGAATAGATTAGACAAATAAAAATTAAAACACAAGAATAATAAAATTGAAATCGTGACATAGATGAAGTAAAGGAAAAGGAAAAAATTTACTGTAATGAGCATTGCGTAAGCACTAGCGATTGAAAGTAAACTTTTTTCCTTTTATATTGTTAAATGTTTTTATTTTTTGATTTCAATTTAAGATTTTGTAACTGCTCCTTTATTATTTGAGCAAAAATTATTCTTGTATTTCTAAGTAAGATAAGTTTCTATTTAATTAAATTTTTCAATTTCATTTACTTAAAATTTACAACGTGATATAATGTAGTATGGGATAAAAATTTAATGGAGGGAGCTAGATGAGTAATTATATTTTAACCGTTGATGATTTTTGTTTGTCGTATAAGAATAGAAATATTTTAGAAAACCTCTCTTTTTCTGTGGAAAGAGGAGATTATCTAGCTATTGGAGGTGTCCCTGGCTCTGGGAAGAGTACACTTATTAAAAGTGTGTTGGGACTTATAAATAATGGGATAAGTGGTAACATAGAGTACCACAATATAAAAAAAGTAGATGTAAGTTATATCCCACAAAACTCTATGCAACAAAAGGAGAATTTTTTAGGAACTGTAAGAGAGGTAGTAGCTGTATCTTTACTTTCTAAAAAAAGAGGAAGAGCTTTTACTGAAGAGGATTGGGAAAAGGTGGACAACCTTTTAAGAAGATTAAAACTTTTTGATATAAAGGATAATAAAATAAATAAATTAACTAAAGGGCAACAACTTAAAGCAAGTTTGGCAAAACATATGATAACAGAGCCAAAACTTCTTTTTATAGATAGTCCTAATTCAACTTTAGATATGAAAAATAAATTAGATTTTTATCAAACAATAAAGATGTTATGTGATGAGGATAAATTGACAGTAATATTTATAACTCACAATATAAAAGAGATTTGCCAATATGCTAATAAGTTACTTTTTCTAAAGAAAAAAGATAGAACATATTATTTTGGAGATGCTCAAGAGTTTATTAAGGATAAGGAGTAGAGATGTTTAAAAAGAATTTACTAATATTATTTGTTTTACTAAGTCTAAATATTTTTGCTGATTCTATAAGAGTAATAGTACCAGATGGATTACCAGCTCTTTCAATAGTGAATATGGTGTCAACTACTAAAGAGATAGATGGAAAAAAGATAGATTATAAGATAGAAAAACTATCTGATGCTCTTGTAGTGAATATGTTAAAAAGAGAGGGAGATATAGCTGTTGTTCCATCTAATTTTTCAGCTCAGCTTTATAATAAAAACTTAGGTTATAAAATACTTGGAACAGTTGGTTGGGGTTCTTTTTATGTAGTAAGTAGAGAGAATATAAAATCTTTAGAGGAGTTAAAAGGAAAAGAGGTTTATACTTTTGGAAAAGGACTTACTCCAGATATAATATTTCAAAGTATTTTAGAGAAAAAGGGAATAGATAAAAAAGATATAAAAATAAACTATCTTTCTAATGGAAATGAAGTAGCTTCTCTATACTTAGGAAAAAAGGTGGATACTATTGTTATTCCAGAGCCGATGTTGAGTAAAGTATTATCTAAAAGTTTATCTTCTAATATTGTAGCTAATTTAAATGACGAATGGAAAAATATTATTGAATCAGACTTAGGTTATCCTCAATCTACTCTTGTTGTAAAAGAGGAAGTTTATAATACAAATCCTAAATTAGTAGAAGAGTTTATATCTAAATTAACAGAGAGTATATCATTGATTTATAAAAATCAAGATAAAACTACTAAGAATATAAAATTAAATAATTTAGGAATAGATACAAGTATTTTGGATAAAGTTTTAACTAGAGCTAATATTTCTTATACTCCAGTAGTGGACTGTCAAGAGGAGTATCATAAGTATTTTGAGATTTTAGAAAGTGTAAATAAAAAAGTAATTGGGGGAAGGTTACCAGATGAAGAGATTTATGCAAAATAGTCCTAAATTTCTTTCAATTTTCTTCTTCTTAATAATTTGGGAGGGAGTTGCCTTATATATAGACAACTCTCTTCTTTTTCCAAGAGTAAGTGAAATTTTTCTCTCATTGAAAAATTTAGTAGCAAGTAGAGATTTTATTTTAATATTATGGAATACACTGAGTAGATTTTTCATCTCTATTGTATTCTCTTTAATATTAGCTATAATTTTCTCTGTGGCTTCATATAGATATGAGGTAATAAGTTTTCTTTTATTTCCATTTATAATTTTTCTAAGAGCTGTTCCAACTATTGCTATAATTATAGTAGTGCTTATATGGAGCAGTGTAGAAAGAGTTCCTATTGTTGTAGGAATGTTAATTTTATTTCCAATACTATATGAGAGTATTTTAGGTGGTATAAAAAATGTAGATAAAAATCTATTGAAGATGTCAAAGGTTTTTAAAGTGTCTACTAAAAGAGTTGTAAGAGATATTTATATTCCAAGTATATATTACTCTATATCTTCAAATATTCCATCATATATGGGGCTTACTTTTAAAGTGATAATAGCTGGAGAGGTTCTTTCTCAAGAGAGCTTATCAATAGGAGGAGAGATATTTATCAATAAGATTTATTTGGAAAGTTCAAATATCTTTGCTTGGATTATAGTAGTTATAGTTTTAAATTATTTTTTAGAAAAGGGATTAAAAACTATAAATAATAGAGTGTGTAGGTGGAAAAAATGAGAGTAGAAAATTTAAAAAAAAGCTACGGAGAGAGAAAGGTTTTAGATGGAATCTCCTTTGAAGGAGAGGAGGGCAAGGTAACAGTAATACTTGGAGAATCAGGGTGTGGAAAATCTACACTATTGGGAATACTCTCTAAAAATATAGATGATTATTCTGGAGAGATTAATTTTGATAGAGATATTAATTCTGGGATATCCTATATATTTCAAGAAGATACTCTTATCCCTTGGAAAACAGTATATGAAAATATAGAGTATGTACTTAAAGATAAAATATCAAAGGATAATATAAAAGAGCATATAGAAAAATATCTGAAAATGGTAAATCTTTTAGATTATAGAGATGAATATCCACAACATCTAAGTGGTGGAATGAAAAGAAGAGTGGGAATAGCAAGAGCCTTTGCTTACCCCAGTGATTATCTTTTTATGGATGAGCCTTTTGAATTTTTGGATATAAAAACAAAGCAAGAGATAATTGAATATTTTAAAATATTACAAGAGAAAGAGAAAAAAACAGTGCTATTTATAACTCACGATATAGAGTCAGCTTTAAAAATAGGAGATAAGATTATAATATTTTCATCAAAGCCTACAAAAGTAAAAAAGATTTTTGAAAATATATCTGATAATGGTTTAGAAGATGAAATTAGAAAAATATTCTTGTAAAAAAATATAAATAGATATATAATTAGTAAAGATTAAAGTAAGTATAGAAGGAGAGTTTAATGATAAAAATAGGAAAAAGACAAAAATTAGTTATAAATAATTTTGCTAGTGTTGGAGCTTATCTTGATGCTGGAACTGGAGATAGTAAAGATAATATTCTACTTCCTAATAATGAACTAGAAGATAGAGATTTAAAAGAGGGAGATGAAGTAGAGGTTCTTGTATATATGGACTCTGAAGATAGACCAGTGGCAACTTTTAGAAAGACAGAGGCATTGGTGGGAACGTTGGCTAAATTAGAGGTTACTGATATACACCCTACACTTGGGGCATTTATGGATTGGGGACTAAAAAAAGAGTTACTACTTCCAAAAAGACAACAAGAAACTGATGTAGAAATTGGTAAAAAATACTTGGTAGGTATATATGAGGATAGTAAGGGAAGACTTTCTGCTACAATGAAAATATATAAATTCTTACTTCCAAGTACATCTATGAAGAAAAATGATATAGTATCAGGAACTGTGTATAGAATAAATGATGAGATAGGTGTCTTTGTAGCTGTTGAGGATAGATATTTTGGACTTATCCCTAAAAATGAGTATTTTAAAAACTATAAAATAGGAGATGAAATAGAAGCTAGAGTAATTAGAGTAAGAGAAGATGGAAAGCTTGATTTATCTCCAAGAGAGTTAGCTTACTTACAGCTTGATAAAGATGCAGAATTAATTTTAGAAAAGATGAGAATTTTAAAAGATAGTTTTAGATTTAATGATAAAACTAACCCTGAGCAGATAGTGAATTACTTTAATATGAGTAAAAAAGCTTTTAAAAGAGCTATTGGAAATCTTTTAAAACAAGGTAAGATAGAAAAAACAGAAGATGGGTATTTTAAGCTAGTAAATAAAAAGTAGATTGTAGAAAACATTCAAGGAGGAGATTTTTATGGTAAGTTTAGTTATTTATATTATTTTAGTAGCTGGTATGTGGAAGATGTTTGAAAAGGCAGGAATAGATGGGTGGAAAGCAATAATTCCTATTTATAATATCTATTTAGAAACTGTATATATAGCAAAAAAGGAATGGTGGTATATAATACTTTATTTTATACCAATAGTTAATATATTTGCTATGATAAAAGCTCATATGGAGGTAGCTAAGAATTTTAGAATTTCATCGCCATTAGCTTTTTCATTAGGAATGACATTTCTATCATTTATATTCTATCCAATATTAGGATTTGGAAATTATCAATTTATAGATGATGATTATGCTGATGTGATTGATTAAAATTATATTAATCAAAGAGAGTGTTACAAATAAAAATCAAGAATGCCAAAGATTGAGGAGAATAAATAGAGCAAGTTAGCGAAAGCAAACGCTAAAAAACACAACTGTTTGAACGAAGTGAGTTTTGTGTTTTTAGTGAGCTAAGCCATACTTGCTCTTTATTCTTTGAACGAAAGTCATTCTTGATTTATTTTAGTTTATATTATTTTTTTTTAAATTATGTGTTGGATTCATTTTATATTTTAAAGTAAAACATATACTTTATATAGAAAGTGTGCTATAATAAGGGATATGAAAAATACGGAGGTAACGAGAGTGTCAAAACATAATATAAGTTTTAAAGTGGATAAAGATAATGAATTGATGAAATTTTTAATGGAGAAGATGCCACAAAATAGTCGTAATAATATAAAATCTTTACTTACTCAAAGAAGGGTAATGGTAGATGATGTAATAGTATCACAATATAATGCTCCTTTAAAAGAGGGACAGATAGTAAGTATAACTAAAACTAAAATAACTAAGCATAAATTAGAGGGAGTATCTATTGTCTATGAGGACAATGATATATTAGTAGTAGAAAAAGAAAGAGGAATACTTTCAGTTGCTACACAAAATGAAAGAGAAAAAACAGCTTATAATATTTTAAAAAATTATTTAAAAGAGAAAAATCCTAAGGATAAAATTTTTGTGGTACATCGTTTAGATAGAGATACATCTGGTGTAATGATATTTGCAAAATCAGAAAAGGCTCAAGATATTTTACAAACTACATGGAATGACTCTGTAAAAGAGAGAACCTATGTAGCATTAGTAGAGGGAAATGTAAAAAAAGATAGTGATACAATAATATCATATCTAGCAGAAAATAAAGCTATGATAACTTACTCTACTGCTAATGAAGAGGAAGGAAAAAAAGCTGTATCACACTATAAGGTTTTAAAGAGAAATAAAAATTATTCTCTATTGGAAGTAAATATAGAAACAGGTAGAAAAAATCAGATACGTGTACATATGCAAGATTTAGGACACAGCGTAGTTGGGGATAAAAAATACGGTTCTACAAAAAATCCTATTAAAAGATTGGGATTACATGCTCACACAATAGTATTTAAACATCCTATAACAAAAGAGGTGTTATCATTTACAAGTAAAATACCAGAAGCATTTTTATCTCTTTTTAAATAAATAGAAAACTTGACATAGTTTATTAATTAAGTTAAAATACTTTTGATAAAAGAAACAAATTATAAAAATTTTAATGAGGTGATTTGATGGAAATTAAAAACAACCTAGAGGAAATCTTAAAATTTAATAAGGAGTTTGTTGAAAAGAAAGAGTATGAAAAGTATAATACTACAAAATATCCTGATAAAAAGATAGCTATTCTTTCATGTATGGATACAAGATTAACAGAGCTACTTCCAAAGGCATTAGATTTAAAAAATGGAGATGCTAAAATCATAAAAAATGCAGGTGGAACTGTAATTCATCCATTTGGAAGTGCTATGAGAAGTCTACTTATCTGTGTTTATGAATTTGATATTAAAGAGATATTTATCATAGGACATTATGACTGTGGTGTAAGTAGTATGGATACTGATAAAATGATAAAGAAGATGATAGAGAAAGGAATAGATGTACAAACATTAGATACACTTTCTCGTGCAGGAATAAAAGTAAAAAAATGGCTACATGGATTTGATTGTGTAGAAGAATCAGTAAGAGAGAGTGTTACAAAAGTAAAAAATCATCCTCTTATGCCTAGCAATGTAGCTATACATGGACTAATAATGGACCCATTAACAGGTAGATTAGATGTAGCAGTTAATGGATTTGAACATATTTAGTGAGGAGAGAAGATGATACAACTTTTTTTAAAAGGAATTATAATAGGAATTGCTAATATTATGCCTGGAGTTTCTGGGGGAACATTGGCAGTAATAATGGGAGTATATGATAAACTTACAGAAGCAATAGGAAATTTCCCTACTGCTCCTGTTAAGAAAAAAATAGAGTACATAAAATTTTTGCTACAAATAGGAAGTGGAGCAGCTATTGGAATAATTTTATTTGCAAGAGTAATAGAATTTTGTTTTACTAATTATCCAAGAGCTACTGCTGGTGGATTTAGTTTATTGATTCTTCCATCTATTCCATATATTATAAAGGGAGAGAATAAAAAAGATAAAAAGAATATTTTCTTTTTCTGTTTAGGAGCTTTACTTACTTTAGGATTTGTATATGCTGATTATAAATTTGGAAAAGATAGTGGAGCAAAGGAATTGGTTACAGTAGTCACTACAAGTTATGCTTTAAAACTTTTTGCTTGTGGTGGACTTGCTGCAGGAGCTATGATTATTCCAGGAATATCTGGTTCACTTTTACTTCTTATGTTGGGAGAGTATTATAATATTTTAGGATTTATAAATAAATTTTTCTCAAATCTTATAAATATTACAAGTTACTCTTCAATAAGTGAGATAATCACAAATTTATATATACTACCTCTTACAGCTTTTGGGTTGGGGGTATTGATAGGGCTTGTTCTAATAGCTAAACTTATAAATATGCTTCTTCAAAAACATAGAAGTGTAACACTATTTTTTATAACTGGGATAATAGTTGTGTCAATTTTACAAATTTGGTTAAATCTATATAAATAAAGGAGAGAAGATGAGATATTTTCTAGTAGTAGTAGTTTTAATGTTTGTAACAGCTTGTACATCTACTGGAACAGCTAGCTGGTATGGAAAAGGTTTTGAAGGGAAATTAACAGCAAGTGGTTATGTTTATGATTCTAATCAGTTGACTTGTGCTTCTAATGATTATCCTTTTGGAACTGTATTAAAAGTAACTAATAAAGAAAATGGAAAATCTGTACTTGTTGTAGTTACAGATAGAGGTGGATTTGAAAAATATGGGAGAAAGATAGATTTAAGTAGAGCTGCTTTTAATAAGATAGCTTCTACTGGTCATGGGCTTATTGATGTAAAGGTAGAAAAAGTAAGTGATAAAAATACTTTTAAATATAAGCATGGAAGTCCTAGATTTACCTCTTCAGAGTATAAAAAATATATCAAGGGAATTTAGTAAAAAATTCAAGAATAACGAAGAGTGAAAAGACAAAAGTTATTCTTGAATTTTTTATTTACTAAACTAAGGAGGAAGAAGTGAAACTTTTAATTACAGGTGCTACTGGAGGAATGGGAGAGGAGATTATAAAAATCTTTAGAAAAAATAGTTATGAAGTTATTGCTTTAGGTAGAGATAAAAAGAGATTAAAAAAATTGGAAGAAAATTATCAAGTTAAATCTTATTCTATAAATATAGAAGAAGAGATAGAGATAGAAAAATTTTTAGAAGATATAGAAGATGAGGAAATAGATGTAGTTATAAATGGAGCTGGAATAGGGGAGATAGACTATTTTGAAAATATGGAGTACGAAAAAATAAAAAAGCTTATAGAGATAAATAGTATTGCTCTAACTAAGATTACTCATCATTTCTATAAAAAAATGATAGAGAGGGGCAATGGAAAAATAATAAATATCTCATCTACTGCTGGTTTTCAAGAGGGGGGTCCTCTTATGAGTGTATATTATGGAACAAAGGCTTATGTAAACTCTTTTACTCTTTCTCTTTATGAAGAGGGGAGAGAAAAAGGTGTAGAGATATATCTCTTAACTCCTGGTCCAACTAAAACAAAATTTAAAGGAATGGATAGGAAACTATCTAAATTTGAAAAAATCTATGTAACTACTCCAGAAGAGGTAGCTATAGAATTATGGAAGGGAATAGAAAGAAAAAAGAAGATTATAATTCCAGGGAAAATTAATAAAATTTTATATTTTATTGATAAATTTATTCCGTTAGAAGTAAAATTAAAGTCAATAAAAAAAATTCAAGAAAAAAAGATAAAAAAATAGTTTTATTTTTAGAAAAAAATGGTATAATGTTTTTATGAAAAATATTGGAGGAATATATGAAAAGAAAAATTATTCTAATAATATTATCACTATTTTTATGTAGTTGCTCTTATTTTCAAGTGAGGAATGCTATAAAAGAAGCTGATAGTGGAAATTATGTATCTTCATTGAATGAACTATTGAGTATTTTAAAAGAAAATAATGAGGATAGAAGAGCGTTGGATGCCTTTGAAATAATATATCCAAATGCAGAGAAAAAATATTATGATGAGTTGGATATATCTCGTGGAAGAGATATCATTGGTTATACAAAAGCACTTCTAAATCTACTGAGAGTACAGGATATCTATTATAAATTACCAACAACAAGTAAAAACTCTATTGCAATTATCATACCACCTCGAGAGGAGAGATTAGATATAAAAAAAGAGTTAGCACAAAGTTTTTTTACAATAGGTAATGGAGTAAGAACGGAAACTTATGAGGAGAAGTTAAGGGCTCATGGATTTTTTTCACAAGCTAAAATATATGATTTACAGCAGAGAAAAGATATAGATGATAAATATGTAAGCAGTAGAAAACTTGCTTTAGGAAAATTTTTAATAAATTTTAAAGGGGAGAATAATAGTTTTAAAACTAGATTAAAAGAGAGTTTAAATTCTAATTTAGTAAAATATCCTCTCTTTTCCTTAGGAACGAATAAAAATTATAATCTAAAATTTGATATAAATATTTCTAATATAAAGTATTTTCCACCTAAGGTAGTAACTCATAGTGGAATAGACAGTTATATAGAAAGAGTAAGAAAAACAGTAATGGAGAGAGTGGTAGAAACTAAAATAGTAAATGGAAAAGCAGTGGAAGTGGAGAGATGGGTACCAGTAGAAAGAGAAGTGGAGGTAGAGGTATTTTATAGATATTTTAAACATATAAAAACTACTTCTATGGAGTATCAATTGGAATATAATCTAGCAGAAAAAAATGGAACTCCTATCTCATCAGACAGTAAAAAGATTTTCTATGAAGATAGTGCTGTGTGGGTAGAATACTATCCATTACATCCTTTTGCATATGGTAGACCATTTAGATTTCCTGTAAGTGAGTTTGAAAAATCTGTAATGAGTAGAGAGGAACTAAAAGAAAAAGTACTTTCATTAGGAAATGAGGAATTAGATAGTGTATTAAAGAAATTAGATTCTAATAGAATAATAGATTGGTAAGGAGGAAGAAAAATGATAGCAAAAGACTTGGGAGAGAGAAAATTAGTAGATAAGGTATTTAGTGTTGCTAAAAAAGCTAAAGATGCTATGGCAGAACTAGGAGAGGAGAAAGTAGTTAACGCTACTATTGGTTCGCTCTATGATGAGACTGGTAAATTAGCAGTATTAGATACAGCTATGAAGGTGTATAAAGAGTTACCACCTGAAGAGATAGCTGGATATGCTTCTGCTTTTACAGGAACACCTGAGTATAAGGAGAGTGTAAAAATCTCTCTATTTGGTAGAGATTATAAAGAATTTTTAAAAGGACACTATACAGAGGTACTAGCTACTCCTGGAGGAACTGGAGCTATCAGTAATAGTATAAAAAATTATTTAGGTTATGGAGATACATTACTACTTCCTAAATGGTTATGGAGTCCATATATTTTAATGGCTAAGGAAAAAAATGGAGATTGTGATTTCTATAATCTATTTAATGAAGAAAATAGATTTGATTTAGTTGATTTTAAAGAAAGAGTGGAAAAATTAGCTAAGAAACAGGAGAATGTGGTAATAGTTATCAATGATCCTTGTCAAAATCCTACTGGATACAGACTGACAATAGAAGAGTGGAAAGAGATTAGGAAAATTTTAATCTCTGCATCTGAAAAGGCTAATATTATACTTATTCTTGATGTGGCTTATATTGATTTTGATGATAGAAGTTTTGAGGAGAGAAGAGAATATCTAGAAACTTTTAAAAATCTTCCAGAAAAAGTACTTACAATATTTACATTTAGTTTATCAAAAGCTCTAACAAGTTATGGAATGAGAGTGGGAGCCCAAATTGCTCTATCAACATCAGAAAGTGTAATAAAAGAGTTTTATGATGCTAACTCTTTTTCATGCCGTTCTACTTGGTCTAATATCTCAAGAGGTGGAATGAAAATGTTTAGTGAGATTATTTTAGACGAGGAAAAAAGTTTTAGACTAGAAAAAGAGAGAGAGTTTTATAGAAATCTTATTAAAGAGAGAGCAGATATATTTATAAATGAAGCTAAAGAGTGTGGACTAGATGTATTACCATATGTAAGTGGATTTTTCTTAACTATCCCAACTGGTAAATATACTCCAAAGGTAGAAGAGTTGTTGGAAAAAAATCATATATATACTGTTATACTAAATGAAGGAATAAGAATAGCAGTGTGTAGTGTAACTAAGAAAAAAATAAAAGGGCTTGCTAAGAAAATAAAAGCTATATATGAAGAAGCTAAAAAAGAGTATTAATCTGTATATAAAAAACAGTTAAAAATTTAATATAGTGAATTATTTTGTTGTTTTGTTTAAAATAATGAAATAATTCACTTTTTTTGCCTTCTAGAGATAGCGTAAAATTAGAGTTTAAAAAGCCACCTCTTAAAATTGATTTTACGAGGTAATGACATTTGTATTTTTAGTCATATATTTAGTCGGAAAAATAAAATTACAGCTGTATAAAAGGATTTTAAAAGGTAGTAAAATATAAGTAGATTAAAAAGGAAGAATATAGTAAAATATAGCTATAAAATTAGAAAGCGGAAAATAGAGCAAGAGAGGTTAGAGATATGAAAGTATCAGTAAAAAATTGTGAGAAAATAAAAAATGGATATCTTGTAGAAGTTGAACCAAAGGACATATTATATATTGATGGAAAAGGTGGACAATTAGGAGATAGAGGTAAGATAGAAGAAGCTCAAATTTTAGAAGTAAAGGAGAGTGGAGTTGTAGTTGATAGAGAGTTAGAGTATGGAGAGTATGAGGTAAAAATAGATTATATAAGGCAGAAGGATATAGCTTGCCAACATACAGCTCAACATATGTTTTCTGCTATTGCATATAATGATTATAAACTTAATACAGTTGGATTTAGAATGGCTGAAGAATACACTACTGTTGATTTAGATTCAAATGAAATCACTGAAGAAGTAATAGAAGAGCTAGAAAGAAAAGCAAATGAAGTTATAAAAAAGGCTATACAATTAAAGATTTTTATAATGAATAATGAAGAGGCTAGAAAGATAGAGGGACTTCGTAAAGCTATCAAAGAGAAAGTAGTAGGAGATGTAAGATTTGTAGAGATACCTGGAGTAGATTTAGGAGCATGTGCAGGTTTTCATGTGGAAAATACAAAAGATATTCAGCTTTTTAAAATTATAAATCATGAAAAGATAAAAGGAAATTATATAAGATTCTATTTTTTAGCTGGAGAGAGAGCTTTGAAAGATTACTCATTTAAGCATAAGTTATCAAAGGATTTATGCCATGTTTTTAGTTGTAAAGATTATGAGATAATGGAGATGTTAGATAAAACTCTTGATGAGAAGAAAAAAATAGAGAGTGAATATAAAAATTTAGCCTCTCAATATGTGGAATTTCTTGCAAATAAACTTTTAAAAGAGAGTGAGATAGTAGGGGAGTATCAACCAATTTTCTATTTTGGAGATAGTACAGTAGCTCAATTTTTAGGAAAATTTATGGGAGAGAAAAATATTCTTATTACAGGTTTCAATAATAATTTCTCTATAATAGCTCAAAATTTTAATTGTAAAGATTTTATACAATATCTTATAAAGGAAAAGTCTACACTTAAAGGTGGAGGAAATCAAATAAAAGGAAATTTTAAAGGAGATATAGAGGAAAAGGAGTTAAAAAAACTTTTAGTGGAGTATATAGAAAGATAAATTGAAAATAAAATAGGAATTAAGAAAATACAGCAATAGATTTTCTTTAATGTTGTTTTTAAGCTGAAATTATGATATAATACATTGTTAAATAAAAGCTTTATGGAGGAAATAATGTCAGAAAAAATAAATTTATTAAATCTTAATCAACAGGAGCTGGAAGAGTTTGTAGTATCTCTTGGAATGAAAAAATTCTATGGAAAACAACTTTTTAACTGGCTGCATAAAAAAATAGTGAGAGATTTAAATGAAGTTACAAACCTTTCTTTAAAAGATAGAGAATTACTTACAGAAAAAGCATATATTCCATTTTTAAATCTATTAAAACATCAAATATCTAAGATAGATAAGACAGAAAAATTTCTATTTCAATTGGAAGATGGAAATACAATAGAAACAGTTTTATTAAGACATAAAGATAAGAGGAATACTCTATGTATCTCTTCACAGGTAGGTTGTGCTGTAAAATGTGCTTTCTGTGCTACAGGACAGGGTGGATTTGTAAGAGATTTAAATGTAAGTGAGATTATTAACCAAGTTTATACAATTGAGAGAAGACTTGTAAAACAGGGTACAAATTTAAATAATATTGTATTTATGGGAATGGGAGAGCCACTTTTAAATCTTACAAATGTTTTAAAAGCTCTTGAGATACTATCTAATGAAAATGGAATAAACATATCTAAGAGAAAAATAACTATCTCAACTTCTGGAATAGTTCCAAATATTGAGAAGATACTTCTTGAGAAAGTACCAGTAGAATTAGCTATATCTCTACACTCAGCTATCAATGAAAAGAGAGATGAGATAATTCCTATCAACAGGAGATATCCATTAGAGGATTTACATGCTGTATTACAAGAGTATCAAAGACAAACTAAGAGAAGAATTACTTTTGAATATATTTTAATCAATAACTTTAACGTATCAGAGGGAGATGCTAATGCTCTAGCTGATTTCGTACATGACTTTGACCATGTAGTAAATCTTATTCCTTGCAACCCAGTAGAGGGAACAGAGATGACAAGACCATCAGACAAGAAGATAGAGAGATTTGTTAATTTCTTACAAAATGTGAGAAAGGTAAATGTAACTATTAGAAGAGAAAAAGGAACAGATATAGATGGAGCTTGTGGTCAGTTAAGACAAAAAAATAAAAAACCTACTAAATAGGAGGAAGAGATGAAAAAACTTACATACTTAAAAATATTTTTAGTGGTGATATTTTTAGGTGGAGTGATTACATCAGGAGCTGTTTTTAGTTTAGTATATAAATACTACAAAGAGTTGCCAGATATCTCTACCTTGATAGAGGATTATTCTCCATCTATTCCTACTACTGTATATGATAGAAAAGGGAGAGTAATAGATGTTATCTCTCGTGAAAAAAGAGAAACAGCAAAATTCAGAGAGATACCTCAAAATTTAAAAAATGCTTTTTTAGCTATTGAAGATAAGCAATTTTATTCACATCATGGAATACACTATAAAAGATTACTTGGAGCAGTTGTAGCCAATGTAAAAAGTGGAGCAGCTGTACAAGGAGCAAGCTCTTTTACTCAACAGCTAGCTAGAAATGCTTTTTTATCTCATGAAAAAAGTATAGCTAGAAAGATAAAAGAGGCTCTTATCACTTTTGAAATAGAGAGAAAATATACTAAAGATGAGATTTTTGAAAAATATCTAAATGAGATATATTTTGGAGCTGGAGCTTATGGAGTAAAAACAGCAGCAGAGCAATTCTATAAAAAAGATATATCACAAATTAACTTAGCAGAAGCAGCTCTACTTGCAGGTATTCCAAATAGACCAGAAACATATAATCCTAGTAAAAAACTAAATAACTCTTTAAAAAGAATGAGATTAATTCTTTCAGAGATGTATAAAGATGGAATGATAACAAAAGATGAGTATGATAAAGCAATAGCTCATAAATTCTACAATGAAGATAATCTACCAAAGGACTTTGTTTTAGATGAAGATACTACTATTGTGTATAATAAGAGAAGTGAAGTAGAGTACAATGTACCAGATTTTTCAGGATTAGTTGAAAATATCTTATTGGAAAATTTTGATGAGGATTTAATATATACAGGTGGATTAAAAGTTTATACTACTTTGGATTTAGATATGCAAAAAATTGCTAAAGAAACTTTTGAAAATTATTCTTTCTTTAAAAAAGAGGGAAGAGAGGGATTACAAGGTGGAATGGTAACTGTTGATCCTAATAATGGGCATGTAATCTCTATTGTAGCTGGAAAAGATTTTAAAGCTGGTGGATTTAATAGAGCTACTATGGCTAAAAGACAACTTGGTTCATCATTTAAACCTTTCCTATATTTTACAGCTCTACAAAATGGATATGAATTAAACTCTGTAATAGAAGATAGATATTTACAATATGGAAAATGGATTCCAAAAAACTATGGAAATAGATACAATAAAAACCTAACTTTACTTACAGCACTAGATAGGTCTGTAAATACTGTATCTATTCAGCTATTAGATAAAGTAGGAATAAGTACAGTAAAAAGAAATGTAGCAAAACTTGATGCTGATTTAAAAATACCTGATGATTTAACAGCTTCCTTAGGATCTTTTGAAAATACTCCATTACAACATGCTTTAAACTATAGTATTTTTGCTAATGGGGGATATAAAGTAGCTCCGATTATTGTAACCTCTGTAATAGATAAATATGGAAATACACTTTATGAAGAGTTACCAAAGAAAGAAAAAATATATGATAGTTTAGATACTAGCTTGATAACATATATGTTAAAAAGTTCTGTAATGTTTGGAAGTTCTGGAAGAGCAGCTGTATATGACTCTAATAAGAGAAGAATAGAGCAAGGTGGTAAAACAGGAACAACAAATGAAAATAGAACTCTTTGGTTTGCCGGAATAACTCCTAATTATGTAACTACTATATATATAGGGTATGATAATAATAAACCTATCACTGGTGATGTAAGTGGAGGAAATGGAGTTGCTCCACTCTGGGCTCAATACTATCAAAAACTTGTAGATAGTAATCTATATGATACTAAGGCTAAGTTTTCTTTCTTAGATAATCACTTGAAAAATGGAGATTTAGTTATGCAAACTCTGGCTCTTAACACTGGACTTAAAATGGATAAGGGAAGAGATTTTGTTATAAGAAGAGGAAAGTTAGAATTAGAAAGAGATGATAAATATTCTAAAGGAATAGAGGGAGTTTTTGAAAGAGCAGGATATAAAACAAAAGTTCAAGAGAAAAAAGAAGAAATATTTGAAGAGATTACTCCTATTGAAAATAATAAAATAGAAAATAATTCTCAAAATCAAAATAATAAATCAAATAATAATGACTCACTTTTCCAAAGATTGTTGGGAAATTAGTTATTAAATAATTCAAGAATGACAAAGATTGAAATGAAAGTCATTCTTGTTTTTTTTATATTATTAAATATTTTTATTTTTTGATTTCAATTAAAAAATCTACGATAACCCATTTTTATTTACTTTTTATCTATTTTATTTGCTATTATTTTATGATAAAATAGAATAAAAGTCGTTAAAAATAGGAGTAGTGAGGGAAAGAAATGGAAATGCAAATTTTAGATAATAAAGTACAAGGTAGAGTAATAGATAAGCTTAGAGAAAATATTAAATTTGGAACAAGACTTTCTATCATCTCAGCCTATTTTACAATTTATGCTTATGAAGAATTAAGAAAAGAGTTAGGAAAGATTGAAAAGCTAAGACTTCTTTTTTCTGAGCCAACCTTTATAAAAAATAAGAAAGATATAAATAGAGAATTTAAACTAAGTGGTAGTTATGAAAGAGGACTTGCTGGAGATAGATATGAGATGAAATTAAAAAATGAGCTTAAGCAGTCTGAAATAGCTAAAGAGTGTGCTAATTGGATAAGAGAAAAGGTTGAGGTAAGAGCTTATGACGAGGAGTATCCACTTCCACAAAAAATGTATCTAATGGAGAATAAAAAAGATGAAAGTGCTTGTATATTTGGAAGTTCTGATTTTACTTCAAGTGGGTTGGGATTAGTGCCTTCTAAAAAATTGGAAGCTAATACATATATAAAAGATTCTATCTACACTCAACAACTACTAAATCAATTTGAGCTATATTGGAATGATAAAGATAAAGTAAAAGATGTTAAAACTTATCTTCTAAAAAGTTTAGAAGAGGTATATAAAGAAAATAATCCAGAGTTTATCTATTTTGTAACTCTTTACAATATATTTAAAGATTATCTAAATGATTTATCAGAAGAGGATATTATAAAAACTAAGACTGGATTTAAAGAGAGTGTCGTTTGGAATAAGTTATATAATTTCCAAAAAGATGGGGTACTTGGTGCTATTGATAAACTAGAAAAATATCATGGGTGTATATTAGCTGACTCTGTTGGACTTGGAAAAACTTTTGAAGCTTTAGCTGTAATAAAATACTATGAATCAAGAAATAGTAGAGTCTTAGTATTGTGTCCTAAAAAATTGAGAGAGAACTGGCTGACTTATAAGGGGAATAGAAGAGATAATATTTTAGAGAGGGATAGATTAAATTATGATGTATTAAATCATACAGATTTATCAAGATACTCTGGATATAGTGGAGAAATAAATTTAGAAAAGATATATTGGGAAAATTATGATTTAATAGTAATAGATGAGTCTCATAACTTTAGAAATAATAATAATAAAAGAGATGATAAGGAGACAAGATACTCAAGATTATTAAATCAGATAATCAAAAAAGGGGTAAAAACAAAAGTATTAATGCTTTCGGCTACTCCAGTAAATAACAGAATGACAGATTTAAAAAATCAGATAGCTTTTGCTACTGAAGGAAATGAGTTTGCTTTAGCTGACTATGGAATAAAGAGTATAGACCAAACTTTGAGAAAAGCTCAATTAGTTTTCAATAAGTGGAATGAACTTCCAGAGGAAAGGAAAAATTTAGAAACTCTTTTAGAGATGTTGGAAACAGATTATTTTAAATTATTGGATATGCTCACTATTGCAAGAAGTAGAAAACACATTCAAAAATATTATGATACTACTCATATAGGAAAATTTCCAGAGAGGTTAAAACCTATAAATATAAAAAATGATATAGACACACAAAATGATTTTATAGATTTAGATGAGTTGAATAAGTTAATAAGAGCTTTAAATTTAGCTATATATTCTCCAATGAAATATATACTTCCAAGTAAGATGGCTGAATATAGTAAGAAATATGACACTAAGACAGGGAAATCTGTATTTAGACAGATAGATAGAGAGACAAGTTTGATTCATTTAATGAGAATAAATATTTTGAAAAGAATGGAAAGTTCTATTCACTCTTTTGGAATTACAATATCAAAAATTTTAAAAAATATAGATATTACTTTAGAAAAACTCAATAAGTCTCAAGATATTGAAGAAAATTTAGATATTGATGATTTAGAGTTAGATGACCCAAGATTAGATAGTGTAATGATAGGAAGTAAAAATGTAAAAGTCTTTATTCAAGATATAGATAAGATAAAGTGGAGAGCAGAACTTGAAGGGGATAGAGCTATACTTGAAAGAATAATGATAGAAGCTTTTAAAATTCAACCTCATAGAGATAAAAAACTCGAGGAACTTAAAGACCTCATAAGAGAAAAAGTAAAAACTCCTATTAATGAAGGAAATAAAAAGGTAATAATATTTACAGCCTTTGCTGATACAGCAAAATATCTATATGATAATATTGCTGATTGGGGCTTAGAAGAGTTAGGTCTATATAGTGCAGTTATTACAGGAAGTGATAATCCTAAGACTAACCTTAAGGGAGTGAAGGGAGAGTTTAATAATATCCTTGTAAATTTCTCTCCAAAATCTAAAGGAAGAGAGGCAACAGATAGAGCAGAGATAGATATATTGATAGCTACTGACTGTATATCTGAGGGGCAAAACTTACAGGATTGTGATTATCTAATAAACTATGATATTCACTGGAACCCAGTTAGAATTATTCAAAGATTTGGTAGGGTAGATAGAATAGGTTCTAAAAATGAGGTTATTCAGCTTGTAAATTTCTGGCCAAATATGGAATTAGATGAGTATATCAACTTAGAAGCTAGAGTAAGTGGAAGAATGGTAATGCTTGATATGTCTGCTACTGGAGAGGAAAATGTAATAGTTGATAGTGGAGAGATGAATGATTTGGAGTATAGAAAGAAACAACTAAAACAATTACAAGACCAAGTGGTAGATTTAGAGGATATAGGTGGTGGAATATCTATAACGGACTTGACATTCAATGATTTTAAAATGGACTTAGTAAACTATATGAAAAATAATAAAGAGATTTTGGAAAAAGCTCCAACAGGTATGTATGCTGTGGCTAAAAGTAATATAGAGGAAGCTGAAAGAGGAGTAATTTTCTGTCTAAAACAGATAAATGAAGAGATAAAACCAAGTGAATTTAATACTCTAAACCCATATTTCCTAGTCTATGTAAAGGAGAGTGGAGAGGTACTGCTAAACTTTATTCAAAGTAAAAAGATATTGGATATATATAAGAAAGTTTGCTTAGGAGAAAATACTCTTTTTCCAGATTTGATAAGTGAATTTAATAGGGAGACTAACAATGCTAAGGATATGAGTAAATTTACTAACTTCTTAGAGAAAACTGTTGAAAATATTGTAGGTAAAGAGGAAGAGAAAGGGCTAGATAGTCTATTTAGCTTTGGAGAGACTATGCTTAATAATTCGGTACAAAATATGGACGACTTTGAGTTAATCTCATTTTTAGTAATAAAATAAGAGGTGGGAAAGATGGAGTTTTTTAATCTACCTATAAGTAGTAAAGTAGATAAGAATATACCTAAAGAGATAATCTATAAAAATGCTGAAGCAGATGAAAAATTTAAAAGGATATTTATAGAGAATGTAGAAAAAATAAGATATGAGTATGCCTTAACTTATGGAAATAGCAATATTGAAAAATATGTAAAAGATGATGAAAGATATGAGGAGATTCATTTTATAAGAGTAGTTTTAAGAGAAAAGGGAAAGGAAAACACAATATCTAAACTACTTCATCAACTTATCCCCAAAGGAACTATTTTGATATTAGAATATGGAGATGAGATACTAATATCTGTTGCAAAGAAAAAAATAGGGAGTGAAAGAGTAACTTTAGAGGAGATATATAATAGTAGTTGGATAAGTAAAGAGAGTGATAAACTAAAAGAGTTAGATTATACAAAATTAAATCCTACTAATATGAAAATTCTCTATGATAATCTTATTCAAAAGATAAGAGTTATTAATTTAAGTAGAGATTTAGAAGTTGGGAAAAGTGTAGAGAGTGGTAGTGTAGATATTTTGGAAAAACTTAATAGAGAGATAGAAGAGCTGAAAGCTATGAGGAAAAAAGAAACTCAGATAAATAGAGTAGCTCAGATACAGAGTGAGTTATTGAAAAAAATAAAAGAAAGAGATAGCTTAATGGGAAGATAAATAGGGAAGAATTTGACAAAAAATAAGGTCTATGTTATAATTATAACACAGATAAATAGTTAGAGTTAGATCAGTACCCCTATGCCGTTGGGCATATCGCTTTAGTAATAAAGTGGTAACATAGGGGTCTTTTTTATTTTGTTAGGAGAAATATATGGGATATTACACAAAAGAATTTAAAAGTTATAAGGAGCAATTAAAACTATTAGAGGAAAGAGGTATAAAATTTAATATTATCTCTATTGAAGAAGCTGAAAAGATAATTTCTAACATAAATTACTATAAATTTAGTGGATATATAAAAGTTTTTGAAATAGAAACAGATAAATATGATATAGAGTTTAATAAGATATATGAATTATACAAATTTGATAGAAAACTAGCTAGTTATATTTTTGAGATGGTTGAAAAAATAGAGGTAGCTTTTAAGACAAAACTTATCTATAATATTTTAGAAAGGACAAAAGAATTAGGACCTTTTGGATACTTAGAGACATCTGAATGGAAAGATTATTCATTTAAAGATGAGGAAACTGGAAACTCAAGAATGAAAAAGTTTCGGGATATATTAAAAGATAAGATGGATTTTAAAAAGAGAATATTAGAATTTACTATAAGGGATATTAAACCTTATATAGAACATTATTTTGAAAAATATAAAAAAGAAAGTTTTGTTCCATTATGGATTTTATCTGAAGTTATTGATTTTGGTATGACTATGAAGATGTATGAAGAGAGTGTTAGAGATATTCAAACAAAAGTAGCTGAGGAATTAGGAAATTTTAAAAACAAAGATTTAGCTTTCTATTTAAAAAGTATCAAACTTATACGGAATACAGTAGCTCACAATGGGATTTTATGGAATTTTAGATTTATTAATAGAATTAATAAACCGTTAGTAAATAATTATAAGTTTGTAGATGATAAAAGTTTTGTAGCAGTTCTTATAGTAATTGTAGAAATACTTAAATATATTGATAAAGATTTTGACCATACTGAATTAAAGAATATGATAAAGAAATTTTTTAAGGATAATACGACTCTTGTTAAGAAGTTTGGTATAAAAAATGGTAATATAGATATAATTGATAAAATATTGATTTAGGAGGAAAGATGGCAACGACGATAAGTGTGAATAAACAAACGATAGAACAATTTTTATTAAATGCAAGGAGAAAACCATTTGTAATTCCAGAATATCAAAGACCATATAGCTGGACAAATGAACAGATAGATACTTTGTTTAGAGATATTTGGGAGTTCACTTCTAATGATGGGGGAACTGAAAATGATGGTACATATTTTTTAGGAAGTATTGTATCTTATGAGAATGAAGATGGAGAACAAGAGATAATAGATGGGCAACAAAGGATTACATCACTATTTTTATTACTTAGAGCTATTTATACAAAATTAACAGTAACAGATGAAAAATCTCCAGAAGCTATAAATTTTATTAGTAAGATAGAACCACTTATTTGGAGAACAAATAAATTAACTGGAAAAGTAGATTATGCTAGTATTTTACTAACTTCTAAAGTTATAAGTGATAGTGAAAATGAGATACTTAAAAATATTTTAGAAACTGGTAATGTAAAAGAAAAGGCTCAAGATAGTTATTCTAAAAACTATAAACAACTATTGGAGTTACTTGAAGAAAAATCAAAAGAAAATGCTTTGATGATTTATCAATTTATCTACGCACTATTAAATCAAGTAATAATATTACCAATTACAGCAGATACTCAAGATACAGCTTTAACTATATTTTCAACTTTAAATGATAGAGGGTTACCATTATCAGATGCTGATATTTTTAAGGCTAAGATATATAACAATTTGAATAAAGAAGAGAAGGAAAAATTTATTGAAGAGTGGAAAGAATTAGAGGAAGATAGTTTAAGAATATCTGAATCTATTCAACAACTTTTCTATTATCATATGTTTTATCAAAGAGCTTTAGAAAATGATAAAGTTACAACAACTCCAGGATTAAGAAAATATTATTCAGCAAATAAATTTGAAAGAATATTAAAACCTAATATATTAAGTAATTTAAGACAAATTTTAAATTTATGGGAAGTTATATCTAATAAAAATGTAATTGAAGATGAAGAGTGGAGTAAAAATATTGAGATATTAAAGATTCTTGATATCTTAACATCTTATCCAAATGAGTTCTGGAAATATCCAGTAATAATCTATTACTTAAGATATAAAGATAATAAAGATTTTGAAGAGAGATTTTTAGCTTTCTTAAGAAAGTTATATACAGAGTTATTAAAAAAATACATAGAAATTCCTACAATTACAGCAGTAAAAACTAATATTTTAAAATTAAATGTTGAAATTATAAATACAGATAAACCTACATTTGACTTTAAATCTTTATCTGAAGATGATATAAGAGAGAAGATAAAAACTCCACACCGTAATGTAGTTAGAATGTTACTAAAAACTTTAGCTTATGAGTTACAAGATGAGTTGTTACCAGAGAAGTGGGAGATAGAACATATACTTCCTGTTAAATGGGAAAATAGTTATGACTTGAGAGAAAATGAAGAGGTAGCAAGAGAAAAGATAGAGCATTTAGGAAATAAGACACCTTTTGAAAAGAAATTAAATATAATTGCTACAAATAATTATTTTGCAAAGAAGAAAGATTACTATGTGAAATCTAATATCCAAATGACAAAAGAGATAGGAAATCTTAAAATGGACAAATGGGGATTAGACCAGATAGTAGAGAGAGATGTAAGAATGACAGATAAAATTATAGAGATTTTAAAAAGTTGGGATAGAGATTATGAATAAAAAATATTAGGAGATATAACATGGAAAAGAAAAATAGTTTTTTAGTTGGAAGTGAAGAGTGGATAGAAGATGATAATCTTTATGAAGAGAATAGAAAAAAATATTTTGATAAGATAAAATTATTTTTAAAAAAGTATTTATTATTAGATAATGTTAATTTTTTATTTGGTACAGGAAGTTCTTTACATTTGGGTGCTGAAAGCATTCAAGGAATTCCAAAACAAATATCAGATGATATTAATTCAAGTGGCTATAATGAGATTTTTCTATATCTTAAAGGTAAATATGAAGAAAAAAAAGTTTCTGAAATTAAAGAAATATTAAAACAAGAAGGAGAAGATTTTTTTATTTGGGAAGATAAAAGAAATTCTTTGACTAATGAATTGAAAGAAAGAATAGATAAAAAAATAGCTGAGGATAAAATTAAAATTATAAATAAAAAAATAGCTTTAAAAAGTATTTTAAATGAAGTGACTGAAGAAGAAAAAGAGGAAATTTATAAGTTAGGAGTAGAAGTAAAACTAGAAGATTTTCTTAATTATTTATTTGCTATAAAATATTTAATGGAAAAATCAGAAGGATTAATAATTGATAAAATACTAAAATATAAGGAATTAGAAGGATTAATTTCAACTATAAAACGTTCTTTGTTTAAATTATGTGATATAGATAAAATAAAATTAGACGATAATATTTTTTTTAAAAAAGCAGGTACTGAAGAAATAAAGAAAATAATGGAAGATGAGGGAAAATATACTTATCATAAAAGCTTTTTAACTTCTCTTTTACAAAGACCTTTAAATTTAAGAAGAGCCAATATTTTTACATTAAATTATGATTTAGCATTTGAATATGCTTGTGATGAGTTAGCTATACAATATATAAATGGATTTGTTGGATTTAATGAAAGGAATTTTAGACCAGAAGTTTACAATTATGACTTTTTTTACCCAGGTGATACTACTGAAGGAAAGGTTAGAAGAATAGAAAGAGTAATAAAATATTATAAGTTACATGGCTCTTTAAATTGGGTTCATAAAAAAGAAAGTAAAAATAATCCATATGGTCTTTATGAAATTCCAATAGATTTAGTTCGTTTAAAATTAGAATTAAATAAAAGTAAGGAGTTAGGTGATATTATGATATATCCAACCTCTTCAAAGAAAGAGTATACTCTAAATTTTCCATATTCAGAATTATTTAGAAAGTTTGCTGATAGATTACAACAACCAGAAGCGGTTTTATTTGTAGTAGGATATAGTTTTTATGATGAACATATAAACGATATTATTTATCAAGCTTTGGCTAACCCATCATTTACTCTTATAATAATAGATTATTACGGGTCAAAAAATGGTGGTGAAATACTTAGATTAGAAAATTTAAAAGACCCAAGAATAATTATATCGCAAGGTCCTGAATTAGGAGATTTTAAAATATTTGCTAAAGAGTTATTACCTACAATGGAGCAAGAGGATACTAGAAGAAAAGTTATGGCAAGTTTAGAAGCTTTATTTTCTAATGAAAAGAATCAAGGAGATGAAGAATGTTTAGTAGGGAAATCGGAAGAGTAGTTAGTGTTGATAGTTTCAAGGTAATAATTGAGCTTGATGATAATATAAAAGGAACCCAAAAAAGTGGATATTATGATATTTATGAAGTGGCTAAAGTAAATTCTTATGTTATTTTACCTATTGGTAGTGACAAAATAGTAGCTTTAATAACAAGAGTTAAATCATTTGAAGATAATGAAATAGAAAAATTAACTGGGGGGATAAAATTTTCTAAATCAAAAAGACATTTATTAGCTACAATGTTAGGAACTATTTCAGAAGGAAAATATTTAGATGGAGTTTATAATTATCCTATTTTAGATAATCCAGTTTGGTATATTATTAAAGAGGATTTAGAGAAAATTTTTGACAATATTTCATCAAAAGATGAAATAGATTATCAAAAAGATTTTTATTTACCAATAGGCAAGAATAGTAATTTTCCAGATTATGATATTAAAATAAATCCAGATAAATTTTTTGCAAAACACTCTGCTATCTTAGGAAATACAGGTTCTGGAAAATCATGTACAGTTACTTCTATCTTACAAGCTTTATTTAATTTTAATTATTCTACAAATAAAGAATATAAAAAAGATTTGAAAAGTGCAACAATAATTATATTTGATACAAATGGAGAATATAAAAAAGCTTTTGAAGGTTATAAAAATATAAATGCTTTTACTATTTCAGAAGATGGAATGAGAGTACCTTACTGGTTTATGAACTATGAAGATTTTGAGTATTTATTTGAACCATCTCCAGGAACTCAAGCACCAATATTGAAAAAGTCTTTAGGAATGTCAAAAGCAAAAATAAAAACAGAAATTTCTGAAAAAAATGAAATTCATATTTCTTACATAAATCAATTAGAAGAGTTAAAAAATTTATTAGAGAAAAATCAAAAAGAATTACTTCTTTTTTTAATTTATAGGCTTGAAAATTTGAAAAAAGACTTTGAGAAAAATTATCCTTCCTATACACAAATTAATTTAATATTAAGAAATTTATTAAATGAAAAAGCCAAAAATGGTTTAGTGGATAATTATGGAGTAAAAGGAAGTATTAGTAGTGAAATTGTAAAAAATAGTTATAATATATTAAATGAAGAATTAAAAAAAATAGTAACAAAGAAAGCAATAACGACTAATTCAAATATAGATTTACCTAAATATTTTGATTTTATTGATTTGATTAATAATGGATTAGATGAAGCGATTAATGATATAGAAGAAAATCAAAATAAATATAGAGAATATATTTCTGGTTTAAAATTAAGATTAGCAAGTTTTATGTCTGACTTAAGAAAAAGCGAGCCATTATTATTTAATGAAAAGGACATAGAAAATTCTTTAGAAATATTTTTTAAATATATTTTTGGTAGTAAAGAGTTAACAGCAGGAAATTTATTTGCTGAGTATAAAAATAAAAATGATACCTCAAAAAGAAAAAATCAAATAATTATTTTAGATTTATCATTAATTCCATTTGAGTTATTAGAAACAATAACAGGACTCATAGGAAGACTAATTCTTGAGTTTGCACAAAGAATTAATAAAGTAGAGGATTATAAAGAAGAAAGAGGAAACTACCCTATATCGTTGATTTTAGAAGAAGCTCAAAACTATATTCCAGAAGTTGATAAAAATAATAAAAAATCAATAACTAAAAAAGTTTTTGAAAGAATAGCACGTGAAGGGAGAAAATTTGGAGTGTCTTTAATAGTTTCTTCTCAAAGACCTTCTGAACTTTCAAAAACAATATTATCTCAGTGTAATACTTTTATTGTACATAAATTACAAAATCCAGAAGACCAAAAATATATAAGACAGATTGTATCATCTGCAAATGAAGATTTATTAAATCAGTTACCAATTCTTCCACAACAACATGCAATTATAATGGGAGAAGCGGTTAGAACACCTAGTCAGTTAAGAATTAATGATATAACCTCAAAACCAGATAGTAATAATCCTAAATTTATAGAAAATTGGCTAAAGGAAAGTAATAAAATAGAAATAAATAAAGTTGTAAAAAAATGGTTAGAAGAAAAAGAAGAAACAATTTCAACTGAATAATTAAGGAGATTAATAATGGAAAAACTACAAGGAACAAGTATGGACATAGTTCAAGATAACATAGAAAAACTAAAGCAGATATTCCCAGAAATATTTACAGAGGGAAAAATAGATTTTCAAGTCCTAAAGCAACTATTAGGAGAACATATAGAAAATGATAAGGAAAGATACTCTTTTACTTGGAAAGGAAAGACACAAGCAAGGCAGATAGCTCAAGATATGAGTACAGGAACATTATGTCCAGACAGAGATAATTCAAAAGATTGGGAAAATACAGAAAATCTTTATATAGAGGGAGATAACTTAGAAGTACTAAAACTTTTACAAAAATCTTACCATAGAAAGATAAAGATGATATATATAGACCCTCCATATAATACAGGAAAAGATTTTGTTTATAAGGATAATTTTAGAGATAATATAGATAATTATCTAACTATAACAGGACAAAAGTCTGAAAATAGTACAGGGGGGGTACAAATTAACTACTAATTCAGAAACAAATGGAAGATACCACTCTGATTGGTTAAATATGATGTATCCTAGATTAAAATTAGCAAGAAATCTATTAACAGATGATGGTGTAATATTTATTTCAATAGATGATAACGAAGTAACTAATTTGAAAAAAATATGTGATGAAATTTTTGGAGAAGATAATTTTATAAGTCAAGTTATTATAAAAAATAATCCAGGAGGAAGAGATTATGGTTCATTTGCATTAACACATGAATATTTGATTGTTTATTCTAAAAAAGTAAATACTGAATTAAATATGGTAGAAAAAAAAGACCAAGTATTTCCATTTTATGATGAAAAAGGTGGATTTTCTTTAATGGAATTAAGAAATAGGAATATTAAATTTAATAATATGAATAGACCTAATTTATACTATCCTTTTTATATAAATTTAAATAAAATAGATAAAAATAACCTATTTGAAATTTCATTGATAAAGCAAGAAGGATGGATAGAATTATATCCACAGGAATCTCAAGGTGTTAAAACAGTTTGGAGATGGGGAAAAGAAAAAAGTCAAGAGAACTTAAACATTGAAATAAAGGCTAAAAAGAAATTAGATGGTGGATTTCAAATTGTACAAAAAAATCGAACAACATTAAAAAGAGAAAGAACAATTTGGGATGAAACAGACTTAAGAAATGAAGCAGGAAGTTTATTATTGAAAAAAGTTTTTGATGAATCTAAACCATTTGATTATCCTAAATCATTAGAATTAATAAAAAGAAGTTTAAAACTTGGAACTAATGAAATGGAAGATGATATTATCCTTGACTTCTTCTCTGGTTCAGCCACAACAGCCCATGCAGTTATGCAACTTAATGCTGAAGATGGAGGAAATAGAAAATATATAATGGTACAATTACCAGAAGTTTGTGATGAAAAATCAGAAGCTTACAAAGCTGGGTACAAAAATATTTGTGAAATAGGAAAAGAGAGAATAAGAAGAGCTGGAGAGAAGGTAAAATCAGATGAAACTTTACCAGCAGAGAATAGAGAAAAATTAGATATAGGATTTAAAGTATTCAAGTTAGACTCTTCAAATATAAAAGAGTGGGATTCAGAAACTGAAGATTTAAGACAAAGCCTATTTGACTCAATAGATAATATAAAATCTGATAGAACATCTTTAGATATTCTTTATGAAATCTTACTAAAATATGGATTAGACCTAAATGTACCAATAGTTGAAAACAAACATTTCTACTCAATAGGTGGAGGAACTTTATTAATCAACCTAGATAAAGAGATAGATATGGAAGTAATAGACTCTATCTGTGAAGAGTACAAAACTCTACTTGAGATAGATGAGGATTTTAAAACAACTGTTGTACTTAGAGATTCATCATTTGCTAATGATGTAGACAAAACAAATGCTATGAAAAAATTAGAGCAAGTGGGAATAAAAGAAGTAAGAAGTATATAAGGAGTAGATATGAAAATTAAATTTGAAGAGGATTTAGCCTATCAACTAGAAGCAATTAACTCTATCACAGATATTTTCTCTGGACAAAATATTAACAAAACTCTATTTACAGTTGAAAGAAGATCTGGAACTTTAAATTTTGGTACAGTAGAAAATGAGTTAGGGATAGGAAATGGACTTTTACTTTTTCCAGAGGAGATTTTAGAAAATATAAATAATATACAATTAAGAAATGGTTTACCTAAAACAAAAACATTGAAGAAAGATAACTATAATTTTTCTGTGGAGATGGAAACAGGTACAGGTAAAACCTATGTATATCTTAGAACTATAATGGAGTTAAATAAAAAATATGGGTTTACAAAATTTATAATTGTAGTACCATCAATAGCAATAAAAGAGGGAGTGTACAAAACTCTTGAGATAACCAAGGAGCATTTTAAATCTCTTTATGACAACGTGCCTTATGATTATTTTATCTATGATTCTAAAAAGATAGATATGATAAGAAACTTTGCTGTAAATGACACTATTCAAATAATGGTTATTACAATAGATGCTTTTAATAAGGATTCAAACATTATCAACCAAGAGAGAGACCAAGCTAATGGATATAGACCAATAGACTATATTAGACAATGTAACCCAATAGTTATAGTAGATGAGCCACAAAATATGGAGACAGATACAGCTAAAAAAGCTATCAGTCAACTTAATCCACTATGTACATTAAGATATTCAGCTACTCATAAGGATAGATACAATCCAGTATTTAAGTTAGATTCTATTGATGCCTATGAAAAACAACTTGTAAAACAGATAGAGGTAGCTACAGTTGGAGTTACTAGAAATGCTAATACTGAGTATATAAAATTGACAAGTGTAAAGGCTACAAAATCTGGTATAAGTGCAAAACTAGAGTTAGATGTAAAGAGTGGAAATAGTGTAAAGAGAAAAGAAGTTACTATAAAATATGGAGATTATCTCAATGAAAAAACTAAAAGAAGTATCTATGATGGATATATAGTCAATGAGATAACCTATGTAGAGGAAGACCCAAGTAAATCATTTGTAGACTTAGGAAAAGTAAAACTTACTCTTGGACAGGTAAATGGTGGAGAAAATCCAGATGTAATAAAAAGATTACAGATAAGAAAAACTATCCAAGAGCATTTTGACAAACAAAAGAGATTAAAAAATAGAGGAATAAAAGTTCTTTCACTTTTCTTTATAGATAAGGTTGCTAATTACAGAACTTATGACACAGAGACAGGAGAAGCACAAAAAGGTAAGTATGCCCTTATGTTTGAAGAGGAATACAACAGACTTTTAGAATTACCAGAGTATCAAGATATGGGAGATATATCTGTTCCTTTTTATCAAAGAGCATCTTTAGCACATGACGGATATTTTTCTGCTGATAAGAAAAAATCTAAGAATGGAAAAGAGTATTTTGAAGAAAAGGACACAAAGGGAAATACTAATGCTGACAACGATACATTTAATAAGATAATGAGAGATAAAGAGAAACTACTAAGTTTTGATGAGCCACTTTCATTTATCTTCTCTCACTCAGCTTTAAAAGAGGGGTGGGATAATCCAAATGTTTTCCAAATATGTACTCTAAATGAAACTACTTCTGAAATGAAAAAGAGACAGGAGATAGGAAGAGGACTTAGAATAGCTGTCAATCAAAAGGGAGAAAGAGTAAGGGGATTTGATATAAATACTCTTACTGTTATGGCAAATGAATCATATGAGCAATTTGTAGACTCTCTACAAAAAGAGATGAAAGATGATGAAAATATTAATTTTGGAAGAATTGAGAGCTGTATCTTTGCTAACATAGTAGAGAAAGTAGAAAATGGAGAAGAGAGATATTTAGGACATGAAAACTCTGAAAAACTACATAAATTTTTGGTAGAGAATGAGTATGTCGATGAAGAGGGAAACGCTAAAGACAAGTTAAAAGCTGACTTAAGAGATAATAGACTTGTTCTACCTCAAGAGTTTGAACATATTAGACCAGCTATTGAAAAGAAATTAAAGTCAAGTGCTGGAAAACTTGTTATAAAAAATGCTGATGATAAAAAGAAAATTAAGGTAAATAAAGAGGTATTTCTAGATAAAAACTTCTCAGAGCTTTGGGATAAGATAAAGTATAAAACTACTTATAAATTAAGTTTTGATAGTAATAATCTAATAGCTAAGTGTGTTAAAGATATAGATGATTACTTATTTATTGAAGATGAAAAATATATTTTTGAAAAGAAAAGACTTGCACTTACTCATGGAGGAATAGAGGAAGGATTTTCCACTTCAGAAGATTCAAGAATAGATTTTCAAGTGAAGTATAAATTACCAGATATTATAACTTATCTACAAAATGAGACTAACCTTACAAGAAAGAGTATAGTTGAAATACTTACAAGAACTGAAACTTTAAATAGTTTTAAGAAAAATCCTCAACTATATTTAGAAAAAGTTACAGATATTATCAAAAAAACTATGAAAAACTTTATAGTTGATGGAATAAAATATGAAAAAATTGGAAATGGAGAGTTCTATTCTCAAGATTTATTTGAAGCTCAAGAACTGTTTGGATATCTAAAAGATGAGATGAATAAAGAGGGAAATATGTTAGCTAGTACAAAATCTCCATATGAAAATATTGTCTTAGACTCTGATATAGAAAGGAACTTTGCTTTAGAGCTAGAAAAAAATAAAAATGTTGTTGTCTATGCAAAACTTCCAGCTTGGTTTAAAATTCCTACCCCACTTGGAAATTATAATCCAGACTGGGCTGTATTGGTAAGACCAGATTTGACAAGTCCAGAGCAAAAACTTTACTTTGTAGTAGAAACAAAAGGTTCTATATTTGCTGATGATAGAAGAGAAATCGAAAATTTAAAAATAGCTTGTGGAAAAAAACATTTTAAAGCTATCTCAGAAGATATTAATTTCCAAGTAGCAAATGATTTTGAATATTTTTCAAGTAAGTTTTAATTTCTCAGATACTATCGGAGAAATCTAAGTCATACACAGCTAAATAAATTAATAAAAAAGTTATGTTAAATTGCTCAGACAATATCTGACTAATTTTTATAAAAATATTAGGGGGGATAAAAAATGAAAGAGATAAAAATAACAGATATAGAGGGGATAAGAGTAGGAAACGCTCAAGACACAGAGGCTGGGACAGGTTGTACAGTTATTATTTGTGAAAAAGGTGGTTGTGCTGGTGTAGATGTAAGAGGAGGAGGACCTGCCTCTCATGAAACAGAACTTTTAAATCCAATTAATACAGTGGATAGAGTACATGGAATAGTTCTTTCTGGTGGAAGTGCCTTTGGATTAGAAGCTACTAGTGGAGTTATGCAATATTTAGAAGAGAGAGGAATTGGATTTGATGTAGGGATAGGAGTAGTCCCAATAGTTTGTGGAGCTTCTCTCTTCGATTTAACAGTAGGAAGTTCAAAAGTTAGACCAGATAAGGCTATGGGGTATCAAGCTTGTTGTAATTCAGAGAAAAATTGTATTCAAGAGGGAAACTGTGGAGCTGGTACAGGAGCTAGTGTAGGGAAGTATAGAGGAATGGATAGAGCTATGAAATCTGGGCTAGGAATCTATTGTGTAGAATTAGAAAATCTAAAAGTGGGAGCAATAGTTGGAGTCAATGCCATAGGAAATGTTATAGATAGTGAGACAAATAGATTTTTAGCTGGACTTTTAAATGAAGAAAAAACAGAGATTATAAGTACTAGAGAAGAGATGTGGAAAGATTTAGATATAAATTATAGTGTATTAAAAAATACTAATACTACAATAGGTTGTATCATAACTAATGCTAAACTTACTAAAGCTCAAGCTACAAAAATTGCTTCTATGACACATAATGGATATGCTAGAGCTATATCTCCAGTACATACATCATTAGATGGAGATACTATCTTTACACTAGGGACTGGAGAAGTAGAGGTAAATATTGATACTCTTGGAACTTTATCTGCTTATGTTATGGAAAAAGCTATACACAGAGCTGTTACACAAACTCAATCTGCCTATGGTTTAAGATCTTGTCAAGATTTAAAATAAAAGTAATTATTTAAGAAAGGAGTTGAGAAATATGGCAACATCATCTTTTACTAGGAAAATAGTTGTAACAGGTAAAGAAGCAGTAGATACAATAATAGATGCTTTAGTGTCAGATACTCCTAAAAAAGACCCAGAAGAAATTTGTAGAAGAAAAGAGTCACTTGAAAAAAATAGAAAAAGAGGAAGAGAGCTATTAGCACAATTTGCCTCTCATTACAAGAAATAATAGAATTATATAAAATTATGAGGAGTTTTAAAGAAGAATTCCTCATTTTTATTTTAAAGCCATTATATAAAAAAAGACATATAAAGATAAGAAAAACTCTTAAAACTTGTTTTTATAGCTTATAAATAAAACTTTAAAAATGAATATAAGTATAGTATAATTATATAAACAATGTTGTTAATATAATTATGGCATTGAGGAGGTAATTTTGAAATTAGATGTTAATGAATTATTAGAAATAGCAAAAAAAGAGGTTGAAAATTTAAAAACAGATGAAATATTTTTAGTTAAAGAACTTTTTAAAGGATATGAGTGGAATAGAATAGATAGAAAAACTAGACTTTTATTAGGGATTTTATTTTTAAATTGGGTAAGAACAACCAATGAAGATAAGATAAAAATTATTGAAAAGACATCATCAGGGCAACAAAAATATAAAATAATTTAAATATGAGGAGTAAATATGAATGATTTGACTTTCTTTACAAATGAGCAAGGACAAACTTTGTCAGATAGATTTAAGAAAATAATAAAAAATAATACTCAATTTTTTGATGTACTTGTAGGATATTTTAGAGCTAGTGGATTCTATGAGATATATGAAGCTTTAGAAAATGTTGAAAAAATAAGAATATTAGTAGGAATAAATGTAGATGAGGAAACAGTTTTAGTAAATAATGTAGCAAAAAGTTCTGATGGAGAGAAATATTATTTTTCAACAAAAGAGATAAAAACCTTCACTAAAAAAGCAATTAAAGAAGAACTAGAAAATTCAGAAGATACCTATGAGATAGATTTAGGAGTTAAAAAATTTATAGAATATCTTCAAAGTGGAAAAATAGAGATAAGAGTTTATCCTTATGATAAAATTCATGCTAAAGTTTATATTATGAGAAAGGACTTAGACAAGTCAGAAGATTTTGGAAAGGTAATTACAGGTTCAAGTAATTTCTCATATAGTGGATTGAAAGGTAATTTAGAGTTCAACGTAGAGTTAAAAAATTCTGCTGATGTAAAATATGCTCTAGATAAATTTGAAAGTTTATGGGAAGTTAGCGAACCGTTAAATGAAGAATATGTTTCAACTTTAAAAAATGATACTTGGATAAAAGAGGATATAACACCTTATGAACTCTATTTAAAATTTCTTTTTGAATATTTTGCTGATGAGATAAATGAAGATAAAGTTGAAGTGAATGTATCTGACCTTCCTGCAGGTTTTGTAAATTATAAATATCAAACAGATGCTGTAAATCAAGCTAAAAGGATGTTGGAAAGGTACAATGGAGTTTTTTTAGCTGACGTGGTAGGACTTGGAAAAACTTTCATTACAGCTTTATTAGCTAGAGAATTAATTGGACAAAAATTAGTAATCTGTCCACCAGTTTTAAAAAATTATTGGGAAGAAACTTTAAGAGAGTTTGGAGTTTTAGCCAAGGTTGTGTCTTTAGGTAAATTAGATGAGATTTTAGAAAATTATCCAAATGATTATTTTAGATATGTTTTTATAGATGAAGCTCATAGGTTTAGAAATGAGGGAACAGAAGCTTATGGGAAATTACATAAAATCTGCATTAATAAAAAAGTTATTTTAATTTCTGCTACTCCTCAAAATAATAGTCCTATGGATTTATTAAATTTAATTTCTTTATTTCAATATAAAAATGAGTCAAATATAATTGAAGATGAACCTAATCTTGAAAAATTTTTCAAAAGACTTAGTACAAGAGAGAAAAATGCTATTAAATTACAAAAAGATAATCCAACTGAAGCAAATAAAAATAAGGTTAATGAGATTATAAAAGCAAATTCCTCAGAGATAAGAGAAAATGTATTAAAAAAAATAATGGTTAGAAGATTAAGAAATGAGATAAAAAAATTCTATAAAAATGACATAGAAAAACAAGGGCTAGTTTTTCCTAATTTAGGAGAGCCTGAGCAAATAATATATACTTTTGATGAGGAAACTAATGAAGTTTTTGAACAACTTTTAAAAGCAATAGGAGATTTGAATTATTCAAGGTATAAAACTTTAACATATTTATTAAATCCAAATGCTGAAGAATCTACATTAATGATAGGTCAAGTAAATATGCAAGGCTTTATGAAAGCACTACTTTTAAAAAGATTAGAAAGTAGTTTCTTTGCTTTTAAAAATACTATTAGAAGATTTAAAGAATCTTATGAAAAATTTTTAAGTATGTATAATCAAGGTACTGTATATATTAGTAAAAAATATGATGTCTATGAACTATTAGCTAATGAAGATGATGAGAAATTAATGGAATTAGTTGCTGATGGAGAGATAGAGAAATATGAATCAGTAGAATTTAGAGAAGATTTAAAAGAGGACTTAGAAAAAGATTTGGATATTCTTAATGAAATGTATCTAAGTATAGAGAAATTAGGAGATAAGGATTGTAAATTAGAATACTTCTTAGAAGATTTAAGAAAAAATAAAATTCTTAGAGACTCAAAAATAATAATATTTACTGAATCTAAAGAAACAGCAGAGTATCTAGCTAAAAATATAGAAAAAAATCTAAATAAAGAAGTAATATGTTATACAGGGTCTTCAAATACTTCTAAAAAAGATGTAATAATAGCTAACTTTGACCCAAATTTTAAAGGGAAAAAAGAAGATAGATATAATATTTTAATAGCTACAGATGTATTAGCAGAGGGAATAAATTTACATAGAAGTAATGTAATAATAAACTATGACCTTCCTTGGAATCCTACAAAGATAATGCAAAGAATAGGGCGTATCAATAGAGTAGGAACAAAATTTGATAAAATCTATGTGTTTAACTTTTTCCCAACTTCTAAAACTGATGAACACCTATCCCTAAAGGATAATATTTTAAATAAGATTCAAGCTTTTCATAATACTTTAGGAGAGGATTTTAAATATCTGTCTGATGATGAAGAGATTGATTCCTATGGACTTTATGATAAGTTGATGGCTTCTTTAGAAGATAACGAGGAAACATTAGGAGAAAGTGAATTAGAGTATCTATCACTTATTAGAAATATAAGAGATGAAGATGAGGAACTATATTTAAAAATTAAAAATCTTCCTAAAAAGAGTAAAAGTTCAAGAAAATATAGGGAAACTTTTATAGAGCCAAGTACAATTTCCTTTTTAAAGAGAGGAGAGAATAAAAGAATCTATATTACTAATAGAAACTTAGAAGCAAAAGAGTTAGCTTTTTTTGATGCTGTAAAATATTTTAAGTGTGAGGTAGATGAGCCAAGACAAGAGATAGATAATGAGTTCTATCAATTACTTGCTATTAATAAGGCTACTTTTGCTCAAACAAGTGAAATTAAGAAAAATGAAGAGATAAAAAAAGCTGGAAAAAGTAGAGAGATACAGAAAATAATAGATGGATTGAGAAACTATAAAAAATTTAATGAGAGTGAAGAAAAGAAATTAGAAAAAATAATAGAGATTTTTGAAGTGGGAAAACTTTCTAAAAATTATGTAAAAAATATATTACAAGAGTGTAAAAAAGTTTTTGAAACAGCAAATCCACATAGAATCTTAGAAGTATTTTATGAAACTATTCCAGAGGAATACAAAGGAGTTACTCAAAAAAGAGTTGATAAACGTGGTCATAAAATAGAGGTATTGTTATCAGATTATCTTATATAATTTTTAAAAAAGTAATTTTTTATAACGATTTCTATAAATTTTATTGTAAAAGAAGTAAAGAAGTGGTAAAATTTTATTATATTATATATATAGAGAGGAATATAAAATATGGAGAATTTTATTAAATTAATCAAAGCTGAGATAAAAAATATAAAAAATGTTAAACATGGGATAATTGATTTTAAAACTCATATAACAGGGATATATGGTCAAAATGGTTCTGGAAAAACAGCTTTAGTAGATTCTACTAATATATTAAAAGCTTATTTATTAGGAAGAAAATTAGACTTTTTTTATGATTTAATTAATGTAGAAGCTAAAACTTGTAACCTAGATTTTACATTTGAAGTTGAGATAAGTGAGAAAAAATATAAAATATTTTTAGAAGTTACTCTAAAAAAAATAAAGAAAACTGTTGAAAATGAAGAAGTTAATGGGGTTGTTGTAGATAAGGAGATTATAAAATACTCTGAAATTATTGGCGAAAAAGCAACAAGTAAAAAAGTTTTAATTGGAAGTACTAAAAAAGAAGTTCTAAAGAATAGTGAAAGTTTTAAAAAATTACTTTTAAATGAAGATGAAAAAATTAATTTGATGGTTATAAAAAAAGTAGCTGAAAATGAATCAACTTCATTTTTATTTATAGAAGAATTAATGAAAGTTCTAATTAAATATAAAGAAAAATATCAAGAAATAATCAATATAATTTTAGCTTTAAAAAAATTTGGAGTAAGTGATTTAATTGTAATTACAAATGAAAATCTAGGTATTATTAATATGAATAATATTTTTCCTTTAAATGTAAGGACTAATAAAAGTTTTGGAAGTTTTTTAATTACTGAGCAAAATATAGTAATTGATGAAAAAATGTGTGATGAGCTTCATAGAGTTATAGAACAGATAAATATTGTTTTACATTCAATAATTCCAAACATGAGTTTAGGTTTATTTGAGAATAAGAGAGAGCTCGTTGAAAAAAATAAAATAAATGTTATGTTTCAAATAAAGTCTATGAGAAATGAGATAGTGATTCCTTTTAAAAATGAATCAGCTGGAATAAAAAAGATTGTATCTATTCTAAGTGCCTTAATAGCAATTTATAATAATATAGGAACTTGTTTAGTGATTGATGAATTAGACTCTGGAATATTTGAATATTTACTTGGGGAGCTATTATCTATACTAGATGAAGGAATTAAAGGGCAATTGATTTTTACCTCTCATAATTTAAGGGTATTGGAGAAATTAGATAAGGACTCTCTTGTATTTACAACAGTTAATGAAGAAAATAGATATCTTAGATTAAAAAATATTAAACCAAGTAATAATCTAAGAGATGTATATATTAGGGAGATGACTATGCAAGAGCAAAATGAGATTCTTTATGAGGAAACAAATAACGGAGAGATTGAGTTTGCTCTATATGAGGCAGGTGTATTAGATGCCAAAAAATAGTGAAGATGTGATAACAAAAAGAAAAGTAGTTTTAATTTTGGTTGAAGGAGCAAGTGATAAAAAAGCTTTAAGTTTAATAGAAACATTTTATAAAAGTAAAAATTTAAAAGTTTATACTACTGAGGGAGATATAACTTCAAATGGAACTACAACAATTACGAACTGTACAGAAGTTTTAAAAGGTATTGTTAAACATTTTAGAGAAGATAAAAAATTGGAAAAAGATGATATAGTAGAAGTTATACATATAATCGATACAGATGGAGCTTTTATTCCAGATGATTGTATTGTAGTTGATAAAACTCTTGTTGATTTTCATTATACTTTAGATTGTATAAAAGCTAATAGTAAAAGAAAAGTAAAAAATAGAAATGATAGAAAGATAGAAAGTATCAAAGAATTGCTAAATACTAAAAAAATAGATAAAACAATTAAATATAGAATGTTTTATATGTCTTGCAATTTAGACCATGTTCTTCACAATGAAATCAATTTAGATAATACTTTAAAAGTAGAAAAAGCTTTTGAATTTAGAAGAAAATTCAATAAAAATAAGAGTGGATTTATAGAATTTTTTAATTCTTCTGAATGTAAAGCTAATGGAAATTATAAAGTTACTTGGGATTTTATTCAACAAGGGAAAAACTCCTTAAAAAGATACAACAATTGGTGGATATTTCTTAATGAGTTAGAAGCAGGAGAAAATAAATAATAGGAGAAAGAGTTATTATGAATGTAGAAAATAAACAAAGAATAATTGATAACTTATTTGACAATAAATTTAATTTAGATAATTTTAAAGAATTTGTTGCTAATATATTAAATGCTAAAATCGCCAATAGAGCAGAATCAAAAAGTATATTTAAAGCTTTTTTTTCATATATAACTAGTTATCAAGTAATTTCAGAGTATTCTGATGAAGAAAAAAATAAAATATACGTAATGGTTGTAAAGGTAAAAGAGGATAAAGACCCTATTAGAGCTAGAGTAAAACAGAGAGAGTTCATAGCAAAATTATTGAGAGAATGGCATAAAGATGGAGCTTTAGTTGTTTTCTATAATGAAGAAAGCTTACATTGGAGAATGTCATTTATTAGACTTAACTATGAATTTACACTGAAGGGAATAGAAGAAAAGATTACTCCTGCTAAAAGATTATCATATGTAGTTGGAGAGGGAGAAGCTTGTAAAACAGCTAAAGACCAATTCTATACTTTGGCAAATTTAGAAGAAAGTGTTTCTTTAAGCAAATTAGAAGAAGTTTTTGCTCTTGAGAAAGTAACAAATGAATTTTTTAAAGAATATAAGAATAAATACCTTGATATAAAAGAAACTTTAATCAATGATGAAAATTTTATGGCTGAAGCTAAGAAACATGATAATGAAAAACCAGAGAGTTTTGCTGAAGGATTTGCTAAAAAACTTATGGGTCAAATATCTTTTATCTATTTCTTACAGAAAAAAGGTTGGCTTGGTTTAAAGATGACAGCAGATAAACTAAGTTATGAAGAGTATAATAAGATATATGAAAGGGCGTTAGACAAAGAGAAAGAGGTACTTGAAAAAGTTTATGATAGAGTAGATAGAGATACCTTTGTACTTAATAAAGAGGAGTTATCAAAATTAGATAATAAAACTGAGAGTGAACTATTAGCTAGAGCTTTTAATCTTCCTAAATATTTTAAAGAATGGGGAAATGGAGATAAAAAATTCCTAAGAACTCTATTTGATAATCATTCAAAAAATGATAAGAATAATGGAAAAACTTTCTTTGAAGATTATTTAGAGGTATTATTCTACAATAACTTTAGTGAGGATAGAGGAGAGTTACAATATTCTACAGAATTTGATAGCCGTATTCCATTCTTAAACGGTGGATTATTTGACCCTTATGGAGATTATAAATGGAGAGAAACAAAATTTAATCTTAAAGATGAACTGTTTTCTAATGATGATGAAACAGGAATATTAGATATATTTGATAGATATAATTTTACTATCAATGAAAATGATTCCTATGAAACAGAAGTAGCAGTAGACCCAGAGATGTTGGGAAAAGTTTTTGAAAATCTTCTTGATGTATCTGATAGAAAATCAAAGGGAGCTTTTTATACACCAAGAGAGATTGTGCGTTATATGACTAATGAAAGTATAATGAACTACCTATTAACTAATCTTGAAGGAAAAAATATAACTAAAAATGATTTAGAATATCTATTTAGTTTAGGAGAATTTACAAAGGAGTATGACCAACAAATATTTGAAAAAGATTATCTTTCTGATAATAAACCCTTATCAAAAGATATTTTTGGAATGCCTAGAGAAATAATAGCAAATTCAAAACTGATAGATGAATTATTAATAAAAGTAAAGATAGCTGACCCAGCTTGTGGTTCTGGGGCTTTTCCTCTTGGAATACTAAATGAGATAGTAAGAGCAAGAAATGTATTGACTTTCTATATCAATATGATAGAAGTTTTAAAAGAAAAAGATGAGAAAAACTATTGGAAGAGAATAGACAAAAAACAGAAAGAAAGAAAATTATATAAATTAAAATTAGAAACTATTCAAAATTGTCTATATGGAGTAGATATTGAACCAAGTGCTATTGATATTACTAAATTAAGACTTTGGCTTTCTATTATAGTGGATAGTGATAATAATAATGTAAGACCTCTTCCTAACCTAGATTTTAATTTTATGATTGGAAACTCTTTAATAGATGAGTTTGAGGGAATGAAGCTATTTGATGAATCTCTTTTAAATGAAGTGGAAGAAGAGGAAAAATTAGAACAAAAACAATTAATAAAAGAATCTAAATTATTCCAAAGTACTTTGTTTAAAACTGATGAAGAGAGAAAACAAGATATTCTAAAAGTTATCTTTAAAAAACAAGCAGAGTATTTTAATGAAAGAAATTCTGAAAAGAAAAAAGAGTTAAAAAGAGAGATAGAAGAATTCGAAAATTTTCTAATAGAAACTACCCTTAGACTAAATAGAAATGAAAAAAAACTTGAGGAGATTAAAAAAGGAAGAAAAGAAAGAAGAAAACCATATTTCCTATGGAAGTTAGAGTTTGCTAAAGTATTTAGAGAAAATGGAGGATTTGATATTGTAATAGGGAATCCACCATATGGAGCAGAAATTTCAGCAAAAGATTTAAAAGTATTAAAATCAAAATTTAAATATAATGAAAATACAAATAGTGTATGTATTTTTATGGATTTTGCTATGACTTACTGGATGAAACCAAAAGGAATTGTGTCAATGATAGTTCCTAAATCATTACTCTATTCAGAAAAATGGTTTAAATTAGTAGAAAATTTACATGAGTATACTCCTTTGTTAGTAGATGTAGAGAAGGCATTTGAAAAGGTTAAATTAGAACAAGTATTTTATGTAGCTAATTTTTCTAAAAAGATAGAAGAATATTATGCTAGGAAATTTTTAAATAATGAATTTATAAATAGTAATTATATTAGTACAAAAATGGTAAATAAATTTAAATCTTGGATATGTGATGTAACTCAAGAGGAATTAAATATTCTTTCAAAAATTCTAATAAATTTAGACATAGAATATATGAAAAATATTGTTGATGTTAAAAGAGGAATAGGAGTACAAAAATTATTAAAAGATGAAGGAACTATTGAAGTAATTGGAGGAAAACAATGCCAAAAATATCAACAGGTAGGGATAAAAGGTTTTCTAAATGATGAAGATATTAGTGGAAATAAAACAAAACTTGAATTTATGATGCAACCTAAAATTATAGCTCAAGATTTAGTTGCACACATTCAAAATCCTATACCACATATTAAGTTATCATCTTTTTATGATGAAAAAGGAAAAATTATTGGTCTAGATACAATTCAAAATATAATAGTAATATCTGAAGAATATAATCCTAGATTTTTATTAGCATTACTAAATTCAAATTTTATAAATTGGTATACATATAAATTTATTTATTCTTCAGCAATTAGAACAATGCATTTTGATAAAAATTATATAGGCAAAATAATTATTCCTAAAGTTTCTATAGAAATTCAAAATAAAATTGTAGAAAAGGTAAAAATAATTGAAAGTTTGAAAAAAGAAGAAAAGAATATTATAGAAATTGAAAAAGAAATAAATGAATTGATATATAATTTATATTTATTAGATGATATGGAAAAAAATATTGTTGATATTCAATTTAAAATAGGAGAATAATATGGGAAAAATAAGATTTTTACATATTTCAGATTTGCATTATGATAAAGATAAAAGAAATATAAAGGAAATTTGTTCAGCATTTTTTAATGATATAAATATGGTAAAAAAAGAATATCCTATTGATTTTATTTTATTTTCGATTTCTCCGCGGTGGCCGCATTCGTCCGGAGCTTCAACATGTATATATACATAGTCTGCGCCGTTTTTAAGCTCGTTTAGCGCTGCCAGGCATTTATTTTCAAAGCTGGTGTTTATATTGCCGGTTGC
>ERZ833782.163-NODE-163-length-88544-cov-10.489360_pt1 | contig 88544 bp, 61 predicted proteins | sample MGYA00519577_ERZ833782 | MGnify/ENA primary metagenome ERZ833782 (study PRJEB31850, sample SAMEA3708745) | human gut metagenome | biome: human gut; feature: human-associated habitat; material: faeces | place: China | collected 2014 ...
CACTTCCTTCACTTCCGCTTGCCCGCGTCAGTACGCTGCACAGCTGATCTACAACACCATTTTTGCTCCGACCGTTGTTCTTCGTGATGGCGTTTACACCAACGAGACCTATACCGGCGCTGACAACAAGACTGTTGGCGAGAAGTACATGGGTCTGAAGACTTCTATTGGCACTCTGAACGGTGTTGTTAAGGAGTCCAACAAGGACACCTACAAGCTGACCCTGACCATGACCACGGCTAACCAGAAGGACTCTGACAAGTACAAGGGTGACTATGTTTCTTCTTTCACCAAGGTTGCTAAGGACTACTCTGCTCTGACCAACCGTGTTGTTAAGGTTCTGTTCAAGGCTTCTGACGAAGTTTACGGCGTATTCGCAACCGACGACAGCTCTGTTCTGAACGGTGTTGTTAACGATTACGCAATCAACGGCGGCAAGCTGAAGTTTGATGGCACCAAGTACACCATTAAGGGCACTGTTAATGTAACCGAGGATAAGGCTGATCTTTCTCCGGCTGTTACTGTTTCCAATTATGTAACCAATGCTACCGGCGCTACCAAGGCTGCTGATGTAAAGGTTGTTCTGGATGATGACGACAAGGTTATCAGCATGGACGTTACCAAGTACATGGTTGGTAAGGTTTCCTACGTTGGCAAGGATTATGTAAACGTTGTTTACAAGGCAGGCTTCGGCGTTGCAAACTTCTCTGGCTATTCCAAGCTGGACAAGGATTCCTGCAACTCTGACGTTTCCGGCCTGAAGAAGGACGACTACGTTATCATCACCAACAGCAAGGTAAACTCCAAGCTGGACGCTGTTAAGGCTGACGTTGTTGAGGGCAAGATCACTTCTACCCGCGATAACAAGAATGACATCCGCATCGACAACAACTGGTACACTTCTGCACTGGCTTCTGGCGATGCTTCTAAGATTGCGCTGAGCAACACTGTTACTGTAGTAATCAAGAGCGGCTACGTTGTATACGTTGACGATTACAAGATTGGTTCTACCGACGTTGCTCTGATGATCGATGCAGCTAAGACTTCTGGCGTTGGAAAGAAGTGGCAGGCTGATATGCTCTTCCCGGATGGCGCCCGCAAGACTGTTGACATTGATGAGGATAAGTCTGATATCCTTTCTAGCGGTAATCTGGTATCCGGCCTGAAGGATAACTCGGGCAATGTTATCCCGACTCTGGTAACCTACTCTCAGTCTGGCAGCAAGTACGAGCTGGATCAGATTGTAATGGTTAACTCCAAGTATGCTGGTTACGATAACCATACTACGATTCCGGCAAATAGCTATGTTGATGACGGCAAGATCAAGAAGGCTGACAAGTCCACTCTGTCCTACATCAATGCTTCCGCTACCGTATTCGTTAAGTACGGCTCTGATGACTACAAGGTAGTTACCGGCGCGAACATGAAGAACTGGAGCGACAAGAACATCTTCTCCGGTGATATGCTGACCGACAATAGCGATGGTTATCCGTACGCTAAGGTAGCATTTGTATCTACCAACAAGAACCCGTCTTCTTCTGACAAGACCTACGCTTACATCTTCGGTGTTGAGAACAACGCTAAGGATGCTAACAACAACGAGTACGTTGAGTACAACGTTTGGAACGGCACCGCGGCAACCACTCTGAAGGTTAAGCAGTCCGCTGGTTCTGCTTACGCAGAGGGCACCGTTGTTGAGTATACTCTGGATTCCGACGGCTACGCTGATTGCGACACCTACGTATACAAGACTAACCTGAACCGCGGCGCTCTGACCGGCTTTGCATGGGACGGCAAGGGCAAGGACGGCAATGTAACGATTGCACGCAACGGCAACAAGAACGATATCATTCCTCGTGAAATTGACAAGGACGATACTATGGTACTGTTCGTTGATACCGACGCTAAGACCGGTGTTGCTGATGGCTCTCTCCAGACCGCTATCAAGAACTTCGATGGCTCTGGCAACGTTACCAGCTACCAGAACAACGTAATGTTCTACGCTAAGGACGGCAAGACTCTGGACGTTCTGGTTGTTGACGTTACCAACGAGCTGGACACCGACGTTTACCCGGACTAATCAACCTCTGTTGATTACATTCGCCTAATCGGCAAAATCAAAACCTCCGAGGAAAATCTCCTCGGGGGTTTTCTTATCCCCTCATCCACCAGCGATCTGCCGCCGCTCTGCGCCGTGCCGCAGGCCGCCCTTATTCCCTATCGCGCCCCAACTGCAAGCCGCTGTGCGCCGTTCTGACGCCCTTGCGCCCTATCCCTCATCCGCCTGTAAAAGCGCACAAAAAAGCCGCCCGGAAAACCGGGCGGCTTGCATTTTTGAGAAATTACTTGAGCTGTACGCGCTCACGAATCGAATCGGTTACGGAAAGCTGTACGCTCTGTGCGGAGTAGCCGGTGCACGCCACCTGCGCCACATAGCTGCCGCGCTTGAGGCTGAACGACGCCGTGCCGTCCGTGCCGGTGGTGATGCTCTTGCCGCCAACCGTGACAACCGCACCGGACAACGGTGCGCCGTACGCGTTGGTGACAACCAGCTGTACATTCTCGAGAATCTCGCCGGTCAGCTTGACCGTGCGGCCTGCAGAGATTTTGACCGTCTGCGTAACCGCCGCGGTAAAGCGCGAATGCGTTGCCGTTACAACGTACGAGCCGCGCTTGACATAAACGGTTGCCGTGCCGTCCGAGCCGGTGGTCAGCGTCTGCGCTGCCGTGCCGCTCTCCGCGTCCGAAGGCGTGAAGGTGACGGACGCACCCGAAATCGGCAGACCGAGATCATCAACCACGGAAGCCGTCAGCGCGTAAGTGGTAACGTAGTTGACACGCAGCGTCGGGCTTTGACCCTTGCTCATCACAAAAACGAAATCCGCATAGGATGCGCCGCTCTTGCCGAATTCCGCAACCGCAGACTTGTTGATCGTGACCTTGCTGCCCTCGATCTTGTACTGCCAGTTCTCCTCGAGCGTCTTGCCGTTCGAGCGGATATTCTTGAGCTTTGCACCGTCTACCATGTTAAGCGTTACCACCAGATCGGCGTATCCGCCGGACGAGGTGTTCGCGTCAAAATCGATCGTGGACGGCTGTACTTCGTTCACCGGCGCGGTATCTACCACGCTCAGCGAGCAGGTAAAGGACGAACCCTGATTGGGTACGAATGTAACCGTATAAGTGCCCTTGCTCTTCTTGGCAAGCGTCTCCTTGAGCAGACGAATCGTGCCGCTCGTTGCATTATAGGTGTAATCCGCGCCGCGCTCGAGCACCGTACTGCCGATTTTGACGGAATCCAGACGCGTGCCCGCCGGAAGAACAACGTTTACCGTCTGATCGGCATAGTTTGCGGACTGCTCGTACTTGTCAAAGGTAATCTGGCTCGGGCTGACTGCGCTCTGCGCCGAGTTGCTGACCGCCAGACCGATGGCTGCCTTGGAGCCGTCCTCAAAGGTCAGCTCTGCGGTGTAGGTGCCCGCCTTGAGCGTGGACAGATAGGTTTTGTACACGCGAATGCCGTTCTTGTCGCTCAGCAGGTTGTAATCCGTGCCCTGCTTGAGATTGGTGCCGTTGACCGAAACACGGGTCAGATCGTTCTTGTCCGCATTGAAGGTGAACTCGTAGGAGAACGCGATCGCATCCTTGTTGTTCACGTCGATAGACAGCGTGGACGGAGAAACCGAAACGCTGGTGGACGCCGCAACGTCCTTGCCGGCAATCTTCGCGGTAACGCCGCTCGCCAGCTCAACGCTGGTCGGCTGCATGGTCAGCTCACATCCGTTGGCGTTGATCACCGCTTTCTGAACCGAGCCGCCGCCGGTGACGGTGGTTCTGCCGTTTGCGGTAAGCGTGCTGATGGAGGTGCTGCCGGTCGTCAGGATGGTGCCGGTCTGCTCATTGGCAACGTCCCAGACAGCTGCATCCAGCGTCAGACTGACGCTGCTGCCGTTCATTTTAAGATCGGAGAAGCCGCCTGCAGTCGCTGCCAGATTGCTCTCGGTCAGCGTTGCAGAGGTTTTTACCTCGGTAGTGCCGATGTTGGTGTTGCCGGTCGCAATGACCTGCGGGGTCAGTCCGGTCGGATTGGAGACGACCATCTCAAGTGCGGAAACACCGTCCAGCGTTACATTGCCGCCGCTGACGATGATATCGCCCGCAACGGTGACATCCTCAAGCGTTACATTGCCCGCCAGAACGCCCTCGGTGATGTACAGATTACCCTTGATATCCGCATCGGCCAGCGTGCACGGTACGGAAATCGTAACGTTTTTGGTATCGCTCTTGAGCGTAGCCTGCGAGTACACGTTGCCGTTCTTATTCAGCGGGGTGCCCATATAGCCGTACAGCATTTTGGCGATTTCGCCTCGGCTGAGCGTGCCCTGCGGCTTAAAGGTACCGTTCGTGTAGCCGTTGATATAACCCTGCTTGACCGCTTCCGCAACGTAGGATTTGCTGTAATCGCTCAGCTTGGCCCGATCAGAGAACATATCCAGCGCAGACAGGTTAGCCGTCGGCGTGTACTTGTGCAGTCGGCCGAGGATGGTTGCCGCCTGCTCACGGGTCAGCGTGCCCTCCGGTGCCATACGGTTGTTGCCGACACCGTTGATATAGCCCTGCTTGACCGCAATCTGCACGGTTTCGTAGAAAATATCGCTCGAATTGACATCCGAGAAGCTGATATCCGCCTTTTCGGTAAAACCGAACGCGCGGTTGATGTATCGCATGAACTCCCAGCGCGTTACCTTGTCATCCGGGCCGTAGTTGCCCGTGCTGGCAGACGGATTGATAATGCCGTTTTCATGCAGCTCGGTAATGTAGGACTTTGCCCAGTGGCCATCAATATCCGAAGCCGCAAAGGCAGCCGGCACGGTACTGACCAGCAGCGCCGCTGTCAGTACGGCGGAAAGGACTTTTTTCAAAGCTATCACCTCTTATTATAATTTACCTTTATTCTACCATTCTTTTGTTTATTTGTGTACTGTTATTTTTATCTCGAGACAGGGCTTTTGTCTAAAGAGACGGCCTGCTGCCGGTTTTGGTTTCGCATTTTCGCAGAATTTTCCGGTATTCTCACAGAACGTACAATTTCTGCTCTGCCGTTTTGTGTATCATTACTCCGCTTCATGGAATCTTTTCACAAATTCGCGCAAAACCCCTTGCATTGACAGCCGGATATTGTATAATTTAGATAGTGGCAATCCGTCGGTTGAAAGCGGCGATGCGCCAACTAACACGATGAGGTGATACCAATGGATTATATGTCGGAATACAAGCGTTGGCTGGACTGCTCTGCCCTCTCTGCGGACGAGCATGCCGAGCTGGCTGCTGTTGCAGATAATCAGGAAGAGATCGAAAGCCGTTTCTTTGCGCCGCTGTCGTTCGGCACGGCCGGTCTGCGCGGTGTACTGGGCGTCGGCCTCAACCGCATGAACCGCTTTACCGTCGGTCAGGCTGCACAGGGTCTGGCAAACCTGATCGTATCGAACGGTCAGGCCGCAATGGACCGCGGTGTTGCCATTGCATACGACTCCCGCCATTTCTCGGCCGAGTTCGCCAAGCAGTCTGCGTGCATCATGGCCGCAAACGGCATCCAGTCGCTGCTGTTCGATGAGCTGCGTCCGACCCCGGAGCTGTCCTTCGCTGTCCGTCACTACGGCTGCATCGCAGGCATCAACATCACGGCTTCCCACAACCCGAAGGAATACAACGGCTACAAGGTTTACTGGGAGGACGGCGCACAGCTTCCTCCGGCCGAGGCAGACGTGGTTGCCAGCGAAATGGCAAAGACCGATATCTTCACCGGTGTAAAAACTGCAGACTACGATGAGTCCGTCAAAAACGGTCTGATCCGTATTCTGTCTAAGGAGACCGACGAGGCTTACCTCGGCGAAGTCATTAAGGTTGCGGTAAATCCGGACTGCGTAAAGCAGGTTGCCGATGAGTTCAAGCTGGTGTACACGCCGTTCCACGGTGCCGGCTACCGTCTGGTGCCCGAGATCCTGCGCCGTCTGGGCTACAAGCACATTATCTGTGAGCCGGAGCAGATGAAGATCGACGGCGACTTCCCGACCGTTAAGAACCCGAATCCGGAGTACAAGGAAGGCTTTACGCTCGCCATCGAGCTGGCAAAGCAGAACGATGTTGATCTGATCATCGGCACCGACCCGGACTCCGACCGTACCGGCATCGTCCTCAAGGACAAGTCCGGCGAGTATGTCACCCTGTCCGGCAATCAGGTCGGCGTGCTGCTCACCGATTACATCATCACCGCAAAGAAGCTGACGAACACCATGCCTGCACATCCGGCGGTGCTCAAATCCATCGTTACCACCGAAATGGCACGCGCGGCGGCTGAAAAGAACGGCGTTGAGTGCTTCGACACCTTCACCGGCTTCAAGTTCCTTGCCGAGAAGATCAAGCAGTTCGAGCAGGACGGCTCGCACGAGTACATTTTCGCGTTTGAGGAATCCTACGGCTACCTGTGCGGCGATTACGCCCGCGACAAGGATGCCGTTACCGCTTCCATGCTGATCGCCGAGATGGCGGCTTACTACCGTACCCAGGGCAAGACCCTGTACGACGCAATGGAAGAGATGTACGAAAAGTACGGCTACTACTGCGAACAGACCATTTCGATCGTTATGCCGGGTGTTTCCGGCCTGCAGCGCATGAAGGAGCTCATGCAGGAGCTGCGCGACAAGCCGCTGACCCAGATCGGCACCCACAAGGTCGATTACACCCGCGATTACATGCCGGGCACCCGCACCTGCATGGCAGACGGCAAGTCCGAGCCGATGGAGCTCAAGGGTCAGAACGTGATGTACTACGAGCTCGAGGGCGGCACGACCTTTATCATCCGTCCGTCCGGCACCGAGCCGAAGGTCAAGGTTTACATCATGGCCAAGGGCGAGAACAAGGCCGAGGCCGCAGAAAAGGTCGAGGCTCTGACCGCTGCAGCAAAGGAAATCGTAAAGTAAGCCATCTGCAGTAAAAATCCAGCAACGCTGAATGCAGCCGAATTCCGGTTCGGCTGCATTTTTCCGGAATCACCTTGATTACCGAAATTATTATACCTTAATTATTTTAGGGGAACAAAAATATGATCAAACGCATTATTTCCTGTATTGTAAGCACGGTCATCGTGCTCGGCGCCACTATCGCGTATGACCGCACGCCTGCATGCCGCATTGCCGTGATGGAGCAGGTGCCGACACAGCTGGCTTCCGTTCTGCCGCGTGCTGACTCCTACGAACTGGAGCTACGCACGGAGGAAGGCAACCGCAGCTACACGGTCAACTGCCATGACAAGGACGGCAACACCTTCCGCTCCTACACCATGCAGACCGTGGAAGGCGAGGAAGAACCGCTCAATTTCACCTACACGGACTACACCTACGACGAAAACGGCAACTGCACGGATGCTATCACCACCGACAAGACCAACAACTCCACCTCGGAGTATCGCCGCAGCTATGACGACAAAAACCGCGTTCTGCGCACGGAAAACTACGAGGACGGCGAACTTTCGGTCTCCTCCGAGACGGTTTACACCGAGGTTGATAACGGTCAGTCCTCTGCCGTCAACACGGTTTACGACGCAGATGGCAATGAGCTGATGGTCGTCCGCATGGGCATGAACACCAACGGTGATGTGCTGTCCTCCCGCACCTACGAGGGCGAGGACAATATCACCTCCTCCACCGACAACCGCTACGACAGTCAGGGACGGCTCATCCAGTCGGTCACCGTAGACGAGAGCGGCATCGTGTTAGAAGTGCTCACCGTGTACTCGGTGGACGGCAAAACGCAGACCACCCGCTCGACCATCGAAGGCGGCACCCTCTCAACCGATACCCGTACCTTTGATGATAACGGCAATCTGGTCTCCATGCACCAGACCGACAGCGACGGCTACGCAAGCGATACCACTTATACACAGTTTAAGTGACCTGTCGCGGAACTTTAATCCGCAGCGAAAACCACCCATTCGGGTGGTTTTTCCTTTTTCGGACATACTATCATCAGCTATACATCGACCATTTCTCCCTATCTGTCGGCTTTCCGCTAAACTCCTGCAAAATTCCTGTCTGGATATTGCTTTTTCTCGGTCAAACGGCTATAATCGCTATATGCGTATCAAGACTGTGTCAACAGGGCACAGCTATAGAGAAATAGATCGGAGGTGCGCTATGCGCATCATTATTGTAGGCTGCGGCAAAGTCGGCTCGGAGTTGGCGGGACAGCTCAGCGCAGCCGGACACGACCTGACACTGATTGACCTGTCCGAACGCCGTCTGGATGAACTGTCCAACACATACGACCTTGCTACAGTAAAGGGCAGCGGCACCAGCTATCACGTTCTGCGTGAAGCCGGCGTGCAGGATACCGACCTGCTCATCGCCGTTACCACCCATGACGAAATCAACCTGCTTTCCTGCCTGATCGCCCGCAAGGCATCCGGCTGCCACGCCATCGCGCGTGTGCGCGATCCGGAATATGTATCCGACCTCGGCTTTATCCGCGATGAGCTGGGTATTTCGATGGTCATCAACCCCGAGCTGTCCACCGCGCGTGTTGTTTCGCGTCTGATCCGCTTCCCGTCAGCCATCCGCGTCAGCACGTTTGCCCGCGGACGCATCGAGCTGCTCGACCTCAAAATCCCGCACGAGTCCCGCCTGGACGGCATGGCGGTCTGCGAGGTCAATCCTCTGCTCCGCACGGACGTGCTGCTGTGCATGGTCCGCCGCGACGGTCAGACCTATATCCCGAAGGGCGACTTCATCCTGCACGAGAACGATAACATCACCGTCATCATTCCGCCGCACGAGCAGAACGAATTTTTCGAGAAGGTCGGTCTGCCGGTCAAGCGCATTTCCTCCGCAATGCTGGTCGGCGGCGGCAAAATCTCGTACTTTCTGGCGAAAATCCTGCTGGATTCCGGCATTGCAGTCAAGATTATCGAAAACAAACTTGAACGCTGCGAAGCACTGTCCGAAATGCTCCCGAACGCGACCATCATCTACGGCGACGGCACCGACCGCGACCTGCTCGACGAGGAGGGTCTGGCGACCTGCGAGGCGTTTGCGGCGCTCACCGGCATGGACGAGGAGAACATCCTGCTTGCGCTGCACGCCGGCCGTCATTCCCGTGCGAAGCTGTTCACCAAGGTCAACCGTGTGAACTTCGAGGAAGTCATTGCCAGCATGCCGATCGGCAAGGTGATTCGCCCCAAGCAGACCACCGCCGAGCTGATCAGCCAGTACACCCGCGCGATGCAGAACTCGATGGGCTCCAACGTGGAGACCCTGCATCAGCTGGACGGCGCAGAAGCGCTTGAGTTCCGTGTTGCGGCGCACCATCTCACCGGTGTTCCCCTGCAGTATATGCCGATTCGTCCGGATGTTCTGCTGTGCTGCATCAACCGCAGAGGCAAGCGTATCATTCCGCGCGGCCACGATGTGCTGCATGAAGGCGATACGGTTATCGTCGTTTCCACCTTCGAGGGCATGAACGACCTTCAGGATATCTTCCTGCCGACAGCCGGAGGGCGCGAAAAATGAATTTCGCAATCGTCCGCTATCTGATCGGCTGGCTGATGGGCATTGAGTCCCTGTTTCTGCTGCTGCCCGCGTTTACCGCGGTCATTTACCGTGAACCCGAGCTGCCTGCCTATATCGCCACGGCACTGATTTGTATGGTCGGCGCAGGCATTCTGTGTGAATACAAGCCGAAAAACACCAAGTTCTACGCACGCGAAGGCTTTGTGGCAGTCGCGCTATGCTGGCTAGTGCTGGCCGTGACCGGTGCCCTGCCGTTCGTGCTCAGCCGCGAGATTCCGTTCGCAGTAGATGCGATTTTCGAGGCCGCATCCGGCTTCACCACCACCGGCGCTACCATTCTCGGCGATGTGGAGGCGCTTTCGCATGCCTCTATGCTATGGCGCTGCCTGATGCACTGGGTCGGCGGCATGGGCATTCTGGTGTTCATGCTGATCGTCCTGCCGCTGGCAGGCGGTCAGACCATTTATCTGATGCGCGCGGAAAGCCCGGGACCCTCGGTCTCCAAAATATCGCCGCATATGCGCGATACCGCGCTTATCCTGTACGCGATTTACTTTGGACTGACCGTTCTGCAGATCATTCTGCTGCTGTTCGGCGGCATGCCGATGTTCGACGCCATCTGCGTTTCGCTCGGCACGGCAGGCACCGGCGGCTTCGGCAACTGGAATAATTCCATCGCGCACTACGACAGCGCCTACCTGCAGAATGTCATCTCGGTCTTTATGATCCTTTTCGGCATCAATTTCAACGCGTATTTTCTGCTTTTGACCCGTAAATTCAAGCAATTGTTCAAAATCGAGGAGATTCGCGTGTACCTCGGCGTGATTGCCGTATTTACCACGCTGATCGCCTTCAACGTGCGCGGCTGCTTCGGTTCGCTGCGCGAGAGCTTCCACCATTCCCTGTTTCAGGTTGCGTCTATCATCACGACCACCGGTTTTTCAACCGTGGACTTTAACCAGTGGCCTGCATTCAGCAAGCTGCTGCTTGTGCTGCTGATGTTCATCGGCGCGTGTGCCGGTTCGACCGGCGGCGGCATGAAATGCTCGCGCATCCTGCTGCTGTTCAAAGGCGTAAAGAAGGAAATGATGTCGCTGATTCATCCGCGTCTGGTGCGCGTGCATAAAATGGACGGACAGCGCGTCCAGCATGAGGTCATGCGCTCGGTCAACGCCTTTCTTGTAGCATATCTGATCGTCATTGCCACTTCCATCCTCATTGTCAGTCTGCACTGTGAGGATATGGTAACCAGCTTCACCTCGGTCGTTACCTGCATCAATAACGTCGGTCCGGGACTCAATCAGGTCGGTCCTGCAGCCAACTTCGGTGCACTGCACCCGCTGAGTAAAATCGTGCTGACTTTCGATATGCTCGCCGGTCGTCTGGAGCTGTTCCCCATGCTTCTGCTGTTTGCACCGGAAACGTGGAGAAGAAACCGATAAAAAAACTGCCGCTAAACGTATACCGTTTAGCGGCTTTTGCGATGTCGAACGACCACGAATCGTTCCGGTGCTCCACCGACACACCCGAATCATCGCGGCAGAATATGTCGAGATGGGGTTTTCCGGTTGCTCAGGGGTATCTATCTCTTTGGGTAACATAATGGTTTTCGGCATATCGAGCATGCTGAGCAGTTCCTCGGAAAAATAAAAGGAATTGCGGTCTCCCTGCTCAAAAATCAGATACGGATAGGGTTTCAGTTCATCGAGCGTGATGCACTTCCGGTCTGTGTTTCCCGCAGGATAAAACCGTACCGGTCCGCATCGTACTCCTTGACAACCTCGACGAATGCGTTCACCGCGAACGAATAGTGCTGACATGACACGCAGAACTTAGGCACGCGCTTTTTGCCCACGCCGAAGTGCTCCTGCATGATGTCTGCCTGCTCGAGCAGCATACGCGCAAACGAAAGCAGTACCGCACTCATCCGTGCTCTGCCCGCACGGTTCCGCGCACTGGCGGAAAAGTACGGCTGCGCCTTTCACCCCGGTTTTGTCAGGTGACAAAACCGGGGTGTTTTTTACCGCATTTTATCCACAGCCTGTTGATAACTTCTGTGGATTGTGTGTTATTTTTTGCAGAATTTACGCGTGTTTCACGCTGTTTTTCCTATCGGTGTATTTCGTGTCGAAAATCGGACATTTCGTGTATCCGGCCGCACAATGGGCTGCAAAGCTGCTATGATAAATGCAGGCAATTTTTAGTCTCTTTACTGCAGGCGCGGCTCGTTCCACTGCACCGCAGAATGAGAAAAGGAGGAATATACCATGAAATTCAAACGCGGCATAAGCCTTGCTCTGGCACTGGCGATCATCTCCGGCATGGGCGGCCCGCTTGATATCCGCGCAGCGGCGGCGGATACCGGCAGCTCGGACGCGCTTGCGGCGCTCGGCATTGATTCGAGCAAAGCGCCCGATGGCTTTAATGCCAACGACCCCAGCAACCCGTATGGCCGCAATACCATCAAGGTTACACCGGTGTACGAGCTGTATACCGTTGGTCTGACGAATGATGTTCTGCCGTCGGATAAAATCGGCCTGGGCAAGTGTGAAAGCGCAGAGAAATGCAATACAAGCGTTTCCCAGTCCAACCAGAAGGACAATACCCTTCAAAGCACGCTGTACGGCAATGATGATAACACATCTACCCAGGCTCAGCAGTTTTTGAGCGCTCAGAAGCAGACCCAAACTATTTCTGAGGGTAAAACCACCTCTACCGGCACATACGCACAGTTCCCGATAGGCAGCAAGGGCAATGACGGCTATGCCACCAAGGGCTATCTGACCGGCATGACTAATGCCACTACCAAGCTGAACGACAAGACCGATTACGCCATGGCAGACGTAGCCGCAGGCCATTTCACCTCGGCCAAGGACGCAAAGTCCTCGCAGACGGTCATGGTTTACGCCGGTGACCTGAGCGCGAAAGGCGGTCTGTACCTGCGATTCGGCAATGCGACAACCGGCGAGTACGGCAACCCGATCACGCTGCTCGACACCAGCAAGGAAATCGGCAACCCGACCCTCAAGGACAACTCCGAGACGGTTGACGGTGAAACGACCGAAGCCAAGCTGGTCGAAAACTTCGCGGAAAATCCGTATCAGCTGAAAAACTACCTGCAGGTAGCTACCGGCGACTGGGACAACGACGGTAAGGACGAGGTTGCGGTCTATGTGCCGGAGGTCGGCAATTCCCGCATTGAGATTTACGACCTGCAGACTGAAGATTACTCCAATCCCTCTAACTGGAGACAGGCGTGGACGTACTTCTTCCGTGAAGGCAGTGTCGTTTCCAACATGATCTCTCTCGTCAGCGGTGACGTCAACCAGGACGGCGTAGACGATCTCGCCTGCACCTGGGGTTACTACTACGGTCCGCAGCAGAACGCAGGCTCGCGTGCCGTTGTAATGTTCGGCTCCACGAGCGCTCACATGCTGCAGAGCTCGCAGGAATTCCCGCTGACCTACGAGGGCAGCAATCTGGTCCGCGCATCCTTCGCCTTCGGCGATATGACCGGCGGCGGCAAAACGCTGATTCTGGCGGCTCAGTCGGATGCCGACCTCAAGGCAAATAAGCAGAACACGCGCTATGTAGGCTTGTACGCATGGAACGGCGTCACCTTCAAGCCGTCTGTCTCTAAGAATTTTGATCTGTTTGCAAAGAACGATAAAGGCGAGTACATCTACGGTGCAATGGCAAAGCACAACGATACCTTCCGTTCTCTGCCGCTGTGTCCGGCCAATACAGCTATCATCTCCCGTCCGACCGCAGGTGAAAAAGCCGATAACGGCAAAACCAGTGATCTGCTGTACTTTGACAGCCTTGTCATCTCCTGCGACGAGAACGGTCTGAACATCAAGCAGGCGCTTGACAACCAAACGAACGCTATGCCGGGCGAGGATTATGTCGAGTACGATGCATCCGCAGGCTCTGTGACCACCGCGGTGGATAAAGACAACAACACCGCAGGTTCGGGTACGCTGTTCACCCTGACGCAGACCATGTCCAAGGATGAGAACAAGTATTCTGAATCCTACAACGTCACCGGTAAAGTTCCCCAGTACGCAACCCGTTATTATTACAAGAGCTGGTGGCATAAACTGTTCCGCAAAAGATCTTCCTATCAGGCTTTTGTCGGCTATGTAGATGCTACTACATCGCAAACAACACCGTACACCACCCGCACGCCGGGTACAACCAGACTTTCGACCGTCAACCTGTTTGACGGCTCTCAGCCGGTAAAAACCGATGTCAACAGTTCGTACACGCTCTGTCTCGCCAACACGGACGACGATACCAGCTACATGACCTACACCGGCCACCACTATTACACCTACTCCGACCCGCAGGTTCTGGCGGTACTGGCTTCGCCTCCGTACTTCTCCGATCTGCTCGACCGCGATGACCTGTCCGGCAACTATGCCGAGTCCTCCACCACCTACTCGAGCATGAAGGGCACCGAGAACGGCACCAGCTCCTCCTCTACCATCTCGGTCGGCGCATACGTCTCCTTTGAGCAGGAATTCTCGGTATTCGGCGTTAAGATCGGCAGCGTTGAGGCAGAAGCCGCCTTTACCTCCGGTTTCACCTACGAGACCGAGCACACCTCCTCGCTCGAGCAGTCCATCACCTACGAGACAACCTCCGGCGAGGACAGAGTGGCGTTCTATTCCATCCCGATGGAGATTTACGAGTACACCTCCTACATCCCGGACGGAACAGGCAAATACACGGAAGTAACCTCCACCGTTTCCATCCCGCACGAAGCCTCGATCGGTCTGATCGACCTGTCCGACTACGAAAACATTGCCGAGGATTACAGCGTGCTGCCGTCCATTTCGGGCAGTGTGCTGACGCATACGATCGGTGATCCGTCCAGCTATCCGAGCGCACCGAGTGCAGGCTCCAAGGCTTATACCGGTGATCCGGCTAAGGTTGACTTCACTGCGGCAGGCGGCGGTTCCGGCATCACGCAGGAGATCAGCTTCTCCACCTCGGACAGCAAAAACTACACCAACACCACCTCTATCGAAACCAAAGCCGGTGCAGGCGCAGGCGGCGTAACCGCAGGCGTGGTTGCCGGTTCGGAAAGCTCTGCCGGCAAGGTATCGGTCAACACCGCAGGCGGCTCGTTCTCCGGTTCGCTGCAGAACATGCCGATTGAAGCTAAACCGTACGGCTACGGCATGAACTGGCGTATTTTCTGCTACAACTACCGCGGCGGCAATCAGGCGTTCCCGGTTGTTACCTACGCGGTAACCGAGCCGCAGGCTCCGTCTCCGCTGCCGGAGGATTTTGAGCAGGATGTTGCGAAAACCACCGATGATTCCGTCACCCTGACCTGGACCTACGACAAGATCGTTTCCGGCTTCCAGCTGTACCGCTACTACAACTTCCCGGACGGCTCCGGACGCAAGGAACTCGCATTTGTGCCGTTCACCGATGGTGAGCGTCACGATGACGGCACCTACACCTTCAGCTACACGGATAAGAACCTGTCTCCCTATACCGAGTATGAATATCAGATTCAGACCCGCAACAACAACAAGGCTGAGCAGCAGCGCAACAGCATTTACAGCGAACCGCTGACCTGCCGCACCAAGACCACAGCAGGCTATCCCGATATTTCGGTAAACATTGGTGGCAGGGAAAATCAAACGGAGCTGCCGATCTATCCGGATTCTCTGGCAACCGCAACGGTTAAATATAACGGAGACAATAAAAATCCGGACGGCGGCAAGTACAACAGCGTAAACTATCAGTGGCAGAAGCTGAACGGCGGTTCCTGGACCGAGATTGCCGGCAGCGTTTCCAATACGCTGAGCATCGAAAACGCCGGCTCTGCCGACAAGGGCACTTACCGCTGCCGACTGAATGTGCTCTACTTCGATAATACCGCCCAGAAGGAGTTCAGCATTTCCGCTTACTCGCCTGAGATTACCACACAGTACAGCAAGCGCACACCCAAGTGTGAGCTGAATGTTACGGCAGAGAATGTACAAAAAGACAACACTGCTCAGTTTGACCGCACGCTGCACATCAGCGCTAAAATGAGTTCCGCGTCTGCTACCTCCACCATCCCGACCGGCACGCTCAGCTTCCTGATTCGCGGCACGGACTTCTCTACCACGGTTGCCGCAGAGATTGGCGCCAACGGCGTGGCTACCAAGGACGTTATCGTGCCCGCAGACGGCGCTTACACGGTTACCCCGTATTATCCGGGCAGCTATGTATTCAAGGATATGAGCAGCGCGGAAGGTCAGATGGTTCTCGTTGGCGAGAACGCGACCGGCTATCAGCTGACGCTCACCAACGGCAAGGATAACAACAGCGTCACCCGCTTCACCTACGGCGATACGGTAACACCGTCGCTCTCCCGCATGAGTAAAGATACGCATGGTCTGCAGAAGGTCACTAACGCAACCTTCAAGTATGCGGTTTCCGGTTCCAAGGATTCGCAGCCGCTGACAGCGAACAATAAGCTGAATGTCGGCACTTACACGCTGTATGCTTATGTAACCGGCGAAACCAATCCGGTTGCGGAAACCGAGTTTACCGTTGTTCAGCGTGCCGTTACGCTGCGCGTTGTCACCCCGAAGGACGGTGTTGCACAGGATCAGGTTAATCCTGCCGACCCGAACCAGCTTTCTCTCACGGCAGACACGAAAAACATGACTGCTGAAGAGATTACCGCTCTGCACCTTGGCTTTACCGCAGTCAACACCGCAGGCAACACGGTGACGCTCGAGCCGAACATTGCGCCCAGCAACTACACGATTTCTCCGTGCAAGACTACCGCTACCAACGAAACGCTGTACAACAACTATGAATTTACCTTTATCCCCGGTGTTTACACGGTAAACGGCCTGACTTACATCCTGACCCTCAAGGCTGAGGACTTCGGCGAAGGCACAAACAAGCACTCTGTCGGTTCTGCGTCGATCATTACCGCAGGTCTGAATGCCGGCAAGGCGGATGACGGCAGTGCAATCTCCAGCTTTACCGCAAACACCGATGTTACCCTGACGGCTGTGCCGGATGCAGGTTATGCAGTCGATTACTGGACCTATGACGGCAAGGAAATCGAGGACAGCAAGGAGAAGAGCTCGGTTACCATCAAGACCCTTGCAAAACCGGCATCTGTTTTGGTTTACTTCAAGACCACCAATACCAAACTGAATGCTTCCGTTCAGAATAAGCAGGGCGGTACACTCAAATGCACGGATGAAAATGGCTCCGAAAGCCTCAAGAATTTCCCGGCTTACATTGCCAGCGGTGCAAAGTTCAACTTCACCGCAACGCCGAATACCGGCTGGCACTTCAAGCAGTGGATTCTCTCGAAACGCGGTGCAAACAGCTATCCGTCCGGCGAATCGGACCCGACGAACGGCTCCAACACGCTCTCTGTTGAGGTTGGCGTGCAGGATATTGATCTGGCTGCCGTATTCGAGCGCGACAGCTACACGCTGACGCTGGAAGGTGAACTGACCGCAAGCTATCAGACGGTTGATCCGAACGATACCTCCAAGACGCTCACCAAGCCTCTCAAGAGCGGCGAAAGCGTTACCGGCGATACAAAGATTACGGTAGCGCCCAAGGCAGGCTATGCTGCCGCCACGGGCGAGACCTATCAGGTGAACGGCAAGGCTGTTGAAGCAGGAAAGCTCAACGCTGACGGCAGCTATACCTTCCCCATCACCGAGAACACCAAGGTTTCGCTCAAGACCGACCGTGCCGCATTTTCGATTACCACACCAAAAATGGCGCATGGCACAATCATTGCAACCGTAGACGGCGAAGCTGTGGACGATTTGTCCAAGATTCCCGGCGGCAGCAAGGTTGAGCTGCAGGCACGCGCAGAACGCGGCTGGCATTTCAAGAACTGGGTCGTAAACAATACTGCTCAGGATGAAGCTACGGCAAAGACCAACGGCACTTATACCATCAGCGAACTGGCCGGCGATCTGTCCATCAGCGCTGAATTTGCCCAGAGCGATCCCTACACCGCCAAGGCCACCGCTGCAGCCGGCAACGGCACCGTAAAATACACGCTGTATGATATCTACGGCAAGGAAGTCGAGACAAAGGCTATGCCTGCAGAAGGCGTAACCATTTATAAGGATGAGGAAATCACCTTCCATGCAGCGCCGAAGACTGGCTATCAGGTTGAACAGTGGGAAGTAAACGGCAAAAAGACTGCCGGAAACTCCAAAACCAATCCGGAAGGCAAAATCCGTGCGGACAAGAATATTACCGCAACCGTATACTTTAAGGTTACGGCAAGCTATCAGCTTACTTTCGGCACCGCTGATGCGAACGGCCATCTGACCGCCAAGATTGACGACACCGCGATTAACTCTCAGACCAAGCAGCCGAACAGCAGTGAAATCACCTTCACTGCAGCACCAAACACCCAAAAGATGGTCGAAAAGTGGACGGTTACCCAGGGTGACATTACCGCAGCAGAAAACGATGCTGCTGTACAGGTTGATGGTGTAAATCTTGTCGATCCAATTTATATTCACACACTCGATGCCAACCAGACCATCCGCGTTCACTTCACCGACCTTGTGCAGTACAACGCAGCAATCACCGGCACGAACGGCACCGGCAACTTCACCTACATCACGCCGATTCAGCCAACCGACACCGGTGCAGTCAACAGCACATCCGCTCAGGTTCGCAAGAACGGCACGCTCAAGCTGACGCTCACGCCGAGCACAAACTGTGTCGGCACCGCCGAAGAAATCAAGTCTGAACTCGAGAAGGCGGCTCCAAATGCCGTTGTTTCCGTCACCGAGAAGGACGGCAGCTTTGAAGCGGTTATCCGCAACGTAACGGAAGTTCTGACGGTCAACACCGACAATCTGTTCCACAAGACCTACGCAATCACGGCCAATAAGGCCGAAAACGGCAGCGTTTCCGCTTCTGCGGCACGCGCCAAGGCCGGCGACACGGTAACGCTCACTGCAACACCCGCAAGCGGCTATCAGTTGAAAACCCTGACGCTGGCACCGGAGACCGCACTCGACAAGACGGTTTCCGCGTCCACCCTGACCTACACCTTCACCATGCCGGCAAATGATATTACTGTCACCGCAGCCTTTGCCGCCAAGCCGAGCAGCGGCGGCGGTGCAGGCGGCGGAGCGGGCGGCGGCGGTGCTGCACCGGCTCCGTCCGACAACGGCTCGTCCTCCATCACTGCACCGGACGGCACCAAGATTCCCGCAACGGTTGCGGTAAAGAACGGCACCGCAGCGGTTTCTGCCGACAGCTCCAAGCTGACTGCGGTTTCCGGCAAGGATTCGCTGACGCTTGATCTGTCCGCAGACTCCACCGTACGCGCGGTATCGCTCACCGGCGATGTGGTAGCTGCTCTTGCCGGTGCAAAGAACGGCGCAGCGCTTATCCTGCCGAACGGCACGGTTGCACTCGACCGTGAGACGCTGACCGCACTCGGCAGCGCCGCACAGGCTGACGGTATGGCAAGTATTTCGCTCGCTTCCGCTGACAAGTCCTCCCTGACTGACGCACAGCGCAAATACCTGCCGAAGAACAGCACCATCCTAAACATTTCTGCGCAGGTACAGCCGAAAAACGGCACTGCAACCCGCGTTCACGCGCTGAACGGCACGGCTGCGATTTCTGTGGCATACACCCTCAAGAGCGGCGAGAACGCCGATCATCTGGTTGCATACTATCTTGCTGAGGACGGCTCGTTTGAAAAGCTGCCTGTCATTTATGATGCAGCGACTGGAAAGGCTACCTTTAAGACCACCCACTTCTCCACCTTCGTTATCACCCACGAGTACAGCAGCGACTTCTCCGATGTCAACCTGCGCAAGTGGTTCTACAACGAGGTCAACACCGCACTCGAGAACGGCTGGTTCAAGGGCCTGACCGCGACTAAGTTCGGTCCGGATGACGGCATGACCCGCGCAATGCTGGTTCAGGTACTCTACCGCATGAGCGGCAGCAAGGCCGCTTCCACCGCACAGTTCACCGATGTGGCGGACGGCAAGTGGTACGCGGAAGCCATCGCATGGGCCTCCGAAAACGGCATCGTCAACGGCTTCACCGACGGCAGATTCCAGCCGGATACGCTGATCACCCGTCAGCAGCTGGCGGCCATCCTGTACCGCTACGATACCTATCGCGGTCATACGCCGCAGGGCAGTGCAGCACTCGATGGCTACGCAGACGCGGCTTCTGTCGAGTCGTGGGCTGCTGAAGCAATGAGCTGGGCGAACGGCAACGGTCTGGTAACCGGCGTTACCCCGACTACGCTCGTGCCGAACGGCACCGCAACCCGTGCTCAGGTAGCGGTTATCCTCAGCCGCTACACCGACCAGTAATCCCATCCGATCCATACCACCCAACGGATATGGTATGAACAACCGCCCTGTAAGGGCAGATAATACCGCCAGCGCCTGAAGACGCACACAAGCGACACCAATCGAAATATGGTGTCGCTTGTTTTTTCGCTTCTCACACGGAATACGCTCACGCGAGAACGAATCGAACAGCCGCGGCAGAAATTCCATGCCCATATGTCAGCTTTTTTCCGGCGTGATATACTCTGTCAATCAAATCACAAGTACTTCCAATCTCACGGCCCCATCATATCGTACAACATGTTCTATATTTGCATAATACTGTTCAAATTCGACTCGTTTTGATTTACAACGTTGTTGAAGGGTGATATACTGAAATTACCAGATAAGATGCGCCGGATTATGCTTTGAGGAGATGCTATAATGACCATGAATGACCCGCTGCTCCGCACGGACAGCTATGCAAAAATCTTCCTGTACAACACCCATGAAACCGTCGCCTGTGTGCCGCGCCACACCATCCGCATGCGCGATAAAGTGCGCCCGGACAAGCTGCGCGAAGCCGTCGAGCAGGCACTGCTGCGCTTTCCGCACATGATGCTGACCGCCGAGCCGACCGAGACCGCGTTCCGCTACCGCCGAAACGTGCAGCCTGCCGTAGTGCTGCCGTTCGACGGCGTATCCACCCGCTACACCATCGGCTCCAAGGATACGAACGGATACTTATTTCTCGTCGGCTACCACGACAAGACCATCTATATGGAGTATCAGCACTCTATCTCGGATGGACGCGGATTCGAGGAGTTTATCCGCTGTGTACTGTTCCAGTACCTGAAAAACTGCGGTTTCCCGGTTGAGAATGACGGCTCTGTGCGTGGCATGGATACCCGCTGGTCTCCCGAGGAGAGCGCAAACGGCTACGAGCAGCTGGCAGACCGTGAATTTTCGCCGGATGGCATCTGGAAAAAGCCGGAGGCTGTTCATGCCCCCGAGGTACAGTGGGGCGCTGACGGCTCCGAGGTCGTCACCGAGGTGACGTTCCCGTTTTCGCAGCTGCACGATTACGCAAAGTCCATCGGCGTCAGTCCGCTGTCCGTACTGGCTCCGCTGATGATGAAAGCGTTTGATGATAAGTTTGGCGGAACGGACAAGCCGGTTATCGCGGAGATTCCGGTCGATCTGCGTCCGCTGCTGCCGACGCTTACCACGCGGTATTTTATTTGCTTTATCGATCTGCCGTATTTTCCGGAATACCGCGATCTGCCGAATGACGAGGTGTTCCGGCGCACGAAGGCGTTTTTGAAGGATCAGATGCAGCGCGAACAGCTGCTCTATCGTGCAAAAGCCGCCGCAGACCGCTGTGAATCGCTGCATGAGGCAGACATGCCGCTCGCGGAGAAAATGCAGGCGGCGCAGAAGGTCACGACCGATTTTGTGCTCGAGGACAGCTTTCTCATTACCAATGTCGGCCGGTTCGCCCTGCCGGAAAGCTGCCGTCCGTATGTGCTCGATTACGGCGCAATCCTGCCGTGCGCCGTGCAGCCGTTTGCGCTGCTGATCTCGTCGTATGGAGATAAAATGAAACTGTCCGTCGCGCAGCGCGATCACGATATGCAGGTTGTCGAGGATTTGTGCGCCGGTCTGCGGCAGCTTGGCATCCAGCCGGAGACACTCAGCTATCCGTTTGTAGTAACACGGTATAACGGACTTGAGTGCGGGATGTAAGTTCAAAACTGTAATTTCAAAAGCAAAACGCTCAGCTATCGTTTGATAGCTGAGCGTTTTGCTTTATCCAAGCCGCGCGACTGTATACCCGACATACAAACCGGCACCGGTCACAAGTGCATTCTCATCCACATCGAAGCCGCCGTTATGGTTGGTGATCATCGTGTGCGGCAAATCCGGATTGCCGGTGCCGAGATACGCATACGCGCCCGGCTTATACAGCTCAAACTCGGCAAAATTATCGCCGCTGAGCGACAGCTCACGGTCTGTGACAACGTGTCCTTCTCCGAGCAGCTCGTCCACAACCCGAGCAACTTCCTCGCACACCTGCGGATCATTGACGAGCGCAGCGGCAAAGTCCGTCCACTCGACTTCCGCCGTGCCGCCGTACAGCGCCGCAATGCTCTGCGCGGTCTCACTGACCTGTGCACGGACGCGGTCGCGGCTCTCCTGCGAAATGGTGCGCGTTGTGCCCTCCATTTCAGCAAATGCTGCCACGGCGTTGTAGGTCGTGCCTGCATTCAGCTTGCCGATACCGATGATGACCGGCTCGGTCGGTGAAGTGCGGCGCGTAACCAGTCCCTGCACTGCCACGACAATCTGGCTGGCGATGTACAGCGCATCTACGCCCAGATGCGGCGTGGAAACATGCGTGGACTTACCGTGCACGCGAATGCGGAAATGATCGACTGCGGCGTTGTTGATGCCCGGTTTGAGTCCCACCGTGCCTGCCTCCAAATCATACGCGGTGTGCAGACCGAACACGCGCTCGGCACCATCCAGCACACCGGCTGCGACAAACGGCTTTGCACCTTTTCCGATTTCCTCTCCCGGCTGAAACACAAGACGGACCTTTCCGCTGAACGCGTCTCTGTTCTCCGACAGGATTTTCGCGGCACCCAGAAGGCAGGCAGCGTGCGCATCATGGCCGCAGGCGTGCATCACACCGACATTCTCCGAACGGTATGCACACTCATGCGTTTCCTCGATGGGCAGCGCATCGATGTCCGCCCGCAGAACGAGCACTTTTCCGTTCTCCTTTTCGCCTTTCAGCGTGCCGAGCACGCCGGTTTCGCCCACGCGCGTGTGCGGGATGCCGAACCTGTCCAGCTCTTCCTCGATGCGCTGCGCGGTGCGGAATTCCTGCAGGCTCAGCTCCGGATGCCGGTGAAATTCCCGGCGGATGGATACGATGTAGTCCTTCGTTTCCGCTGCGGCTTTCTTTACATCCATGACGGCTTTTCCTCCTGTTTATCGGTGTTTCGGTTTGATTTTATCACGCAGACCTTCCAGACGGTTGAGTGCATCGAGCAGCGTCTCGTCCTTCTTGGCAAAATGCAGGCGAATCAGGTTGTTGACCGGCTCACGGAAGAAGCTCGAGCCGGGAACCGCGCCTACACCGACATAATGCGCCAGATCCTCGCAGAACGCAAGATCGCTCTCGTAGCCGAACTCGGAAATGTCGAGCAGAACATAGTACGCGCCCTGCGGGTCGGTATGGGCGATTTTGAGATCGTCCAGACCCTTGAGGAACAGCTCCTTTTTTTGTGTGTACTTGGCCTGCAAGTCGTCGTAGTAGTCCTGGCCCATCTTGAGACCGGTAACAACAGCCTCCTGCAAGGGTGCTGCTGCGCCGACGGTCAGGAAATCATGCACCTTTTTCGCGCGGTCGATAATCTCCGGTGGAGCGATGATATAGCCCAGTCTCCAGCCGGTAACCGAGTACGTCTTGGAAAGCGACGAGCACGACAGCGTGCGCTCCCACATGCCCGGCAGAGTGGCAAAATAAGTGTGCTTGTTGGGTGCGAATACGATATGCTCATACACCTCATCGGTGATAACATAGGTGTCGTATTTCTCTGCGAGAGACGCGATAATCTCCAGTTCGGCACGGGTGAACACCTTGCCGCACGGATTGGACGGGTTACACAGAATGATGGCCTTCGGGTGCTGACGGAACGCGTCCTCGAGCACATTTGCGTCAAAGTGGAAATCCGGCGGCACGAGCGGCACATAGATAGGCTCTGCGCCGGACAGAATGGTATCCGCACTGTAGTTCTCGTAAAACGGGGAGAAAATGATAACCTTGTCACCCGGATTGGTGACCGTCATCATCGCAGCCATCATCGCCTCGGTGCTGCCGCAGGTCGTAACGATCTCGGTGTTCGGGTCGATCTTGCGGCCCATGAAATAGGTCTGCTTGGCGGCTAGCGCTTCGCGGAAGTTCTGCGAACCCCAGGTGATGGAATACTGGTGGTAATCCTCGTAGGCCACCTGCGCCAGACGGTCGAGCAGCTCCTTCGGCGGCTCAAAGTCCGGGAAACCCTGCGACAGGTTAACCGCGTCATACTGCATGGAAACGCGCGTCATGCGGCGGATGACCGAGTCGGTAAAGCCGGCGGTGCGTTCAGATAAGCTCTGCATGGTTATTTTCCTCCCACAATGTAAGATTTCTGATCGTTCAGTATATGTTTCGGGTCGAGCGCGGTCTTGATGGTGTTCATCACGGCAAGATTCTCCTGCGCGGTCTCCCGCAGGAAGTACGACCGCTTGGAAATGCCGATACCGTGCTCACCCGAGGCTACGCCGCCGTACGAATACGCCTTGGCGTAGGCCTGCTCCATGTTGTCGTGCAGTTCACGCTCCCAAGTCTGCTGGTCGCGGCCGTCACGCACCACGCACAGATGCACGTTGCCATCACCCGCATGACCGAACGCGATCATACGCACGCCTGAGGATGCTTCCAGCTCGTTGATATAGCGAACGAAATCCGCCGTGCGGCTGATGGGCACAACGATGTCCACCGGCTCCTGCTCAGAGACCGCATCGACCGCCATAACGAGCGCACCGCGCACTTTCCAAATGTCGGCGGCCTGCTCAGCGCTGCGCAGCACGATGTAGTCGATGGCACCGTTGTCAAGTGCAAGGCGGCGCACGCGCTCGATATTCGCGTTGACCTCGCTCTCGTGGCCGTCAAATGTCAGCAGAATGTACGAACCCGCATCCGGGCGCGGATATTTCACCTTGCAGAACTCCTCGCCGAGCGCGACCACCTTGCGTTCCATGAACTCGACTGCGGTCGGGTTGGCGTTCGCCTGCAGGATGGTCAGCACGCTTCGGATACCCGTGCCGAGATCGGCAAACGGCACGAGCACGCTCACCGTGGTCTCCGGCTTGGGAAGAAGGCGCAGCAGGCACTTGGTTATGACCGCCAGCGTACCCTCCGAGCCGATGAGCAGATGCTTGAGCGACAGTCCACTCGCGTCCTTCACCTGCTTGCCGCCGACGTGCAGCACCGTGCCGTCCGCAAGGACGACCTCCAGCCCGCGCACATAGTCGCGTGTTACGCCGTACTTGACTGCACGCATGCCGCCCGCATTGGTGCTGATGTTGCCGCCGATGCTCGAGGCCTTTTCGCCCGGGTCGGGCGGGTAAAACAGACCGTGCTCCTCGACATACGCCTGCAGATCCTTGAGCAGCATACCCGGCTCGACGGTGATGGTCATGGTGTCGCGGTCAAGCTCGAGCACGCGGTTCATTTGGGATACATCCAGGATGATACCACCGAACAGCGGAATTGTCGAGCCTACCAGATTGGTGCCCGCGCCGCGTGGCGTGACCGGGATGCCGTTTTCGTTGGCGTACCGGAGCACGCCGCTGACCTCCTCGGTCGAGAGCGCGAACACGAGCGCATCCGCCGTGCCGGTGCGGCGGCCGAGCGCATCGCTCAGGTATTCCGCCGGGATATTTTCTGCGAAAAGCAGACGGTCTTCATCAGCGATGATATTCTGTAAAGCCTTTTTATCTATCTGCATTGCTGTTTCCTCCTGTCGAAAATGCCGCCGGTTGTTTCCGGCGGCATTGGGAACGATTATGCATTACTTGTCTGCCAGCAGATCCTGATCCCAGCCTGCCTTGATGAAGTAGCCGCCGAACTGGTCGTTGAATACCTTCTCGGTCTCATCGGACTGGAACGCTGCTACGACCTTCTTGTAGGTCTCCAGCTTGTCCGCATCCTCGAGGTCAGCGGAACGCGCTGCGATCAGGTTCCAGTACTCCTCGATGTCCAGCTGGTCATCCTTGTAGATGGCGTCCTCGGTCTTAAGGCCGAAATCCAGTGCGTAGTTGCCGTTTACGACAGCTGCGGTAACGTCAGTCAGCGTGGACGGGATTACGTTAGCCTTCAGCTCCTCGATGGTGATCTTGGTGTTGTAGGTCTCGATGTTGTCGATGGTCGGGTTGAACTCTGCGCTGTCCTTCAGCTTGATCAGGCCCGCTGCTTCCAGAACCTTGAGGGCACGGCCGCCGTTGGTTACATCGTCCGGAATGGCTACGGTGTCGCCGTCCTTAAGCTCATCAACCGACTTAACCTTGTCGGAGTAAATGTTCAGCGGGATGATAAAGGTGTTGCCGATATTCTCGATCTCGTAGCCGTAGTTGTCGATCTCGCTCTGCAGGTAAATGCGGTGCTGGAATGCGTTCAGGTCAATCTCGCCGTTAGCGAGTGCATTGTTCGGGGTAACGTAGTCCGAGAACTGTACGAACTCAAGGTCGATGCCCTCGTCAGCCAGCTTTTCCTTGGCCGGGGTCCACAGATCCTCGTAGATGCTGCCGACTACGCCGAGCTTTACGGTTACGGCATCGCCGGAATTGCTGTCGGATGCCTGTGCATTATCGGAAGCTGCGCTGCTCGAGCCGCCGCAGGCGGTCAGGGACAGGGCGAGGGTTGCTGCGGACAGGGACAGTGCGATGATTCTTTTGAGCTTCATTTTAGGTGCCTCCATTATTGTGAAATAAAATTTTTAATTGACTGCTTTTATAATGTGAGCGACAGCTGATAATTCTCGCTCATGGTCTTGCAGGATGCGTTAAACTTCTCCTGCTCCTCCGGGGTGAGGTGCAGCTCAATGATCTCTGCGATGCCGTCGCGACCCACGATAGCGGGCACGCTAGCGTACACATCGTGCTGACCGTATTTGCCGTCCAACAGAACAGAAACCGAAAGAACGCGGTTCTCGTTGTAGAAAATGGCGCGAACGACCTCTGCGGCAGAAGCGCCGATGCCGAACTCGGTGCACTGCTTGCCGCGCAGGATGGTCCAGCCGCCTTCACGGCCTGCGTCAGCAAGCGCATCCAGGTCGAGCTTGCCGAAGGTGTCCGGATACTCCTCGCGCCACTGGGAAAGCGGCTTGCCTGCAATCGTGACAGCCGACCATGCGACCATCTGGCTTTCGCCGTGCTCGCCGAGCGCGTAAGCGGTGATGGATTTCTGGTCAATGCCGATCTCCTGCGCGATCGCGCGGCGCAGTCTTGCGGAGTCCAGCGTGGTGCTGGTGGAGAAGATGCGTTCCGGCGCCCAGTTCAGCGTGTGTTGGATGTAATGCGTGATAACGTCCGCCGGATTGGAGATATTGACGATAATGCCGTCAAAACCGGATTCTTTGATGGATTTTGTTACATCCTTCAAAATAGAAATGGTCTGACCCAGCGTATCCATGCGGGTCTGATTGCCGGTCGGCAGCGGGCCTGCCGAAATGATCATGATCTGTGCGTCCTTGGCATCGCTGTAGTCACCCGCGGTGACCTTGGTTCGAACCGGAAGGTAATTGGTCGCATCGGTCAGGTCGAACGCCTGTGCGACTGCCTTTGCGTGATCGGAGTCAATGTAGACAATCTCGTCTGCCAAACTCTGCGAAATCAGTGCGTAGCCGACATGGGAGCCGACATGGCCTGCACCGACAATAACAACTTTGCGATTGGAAATACTCATGTCAGGCACTCCTTAATGCGTGTTCTTCTTGACGACCTTGCCGCCAACGAACTCCATAATACAAACAATGATGACGAGGACCAGCACAGTGACGTTGGTAACGTCCAGCATGTTGCGGTCGTGGCCGTAACGGATGGCGAAGTCGCCCAGACCACCGGCACCGACGACACCGGCCATTGCAGTCAGGTTCAGCAGGCTGATCGCCGTGATGGTTGTGCCGCGCGCGATGGCGGCTACGCTTTCCTTCAGGTAAACGCGGAAGATGATCTCCAGCGGTGTGGAGCCCATCGAGAGCGCCGCTTCGATCAGACCGCCGTCCAGCTCGGCAAGTGCACTCTCCACCTGACGGGTGAAGAACGGCACCGCACCGAATACCAGCGGTACGATTGCACCCCGAACATAGATTGCCGTACCCATAATCGCACGGGAGACCGGCATTACCCATGTCAGCAGGATGATGAACGGGATGGAACGGAACAGGCTGACCAGCTTGTCCAGAATCTGATAGACGACCTTGTTCTCCAGAATGCCGCCCGGCCTGGTGACCGTGATCAGCACGCCCAGTGCCAGACCGAGCACGAACGAGATTGCACCCGACCAGACCACCATGAGCAGCGTGTCACCGATGGCTGCGTAGAAGTCCGGCAGCTTTGCCATCACATTTGGAATGATGTTATTCAGAAACTTTTGCATCCTTGATGACCTCCACTCCTACGTTTTTCTCACTGAGATAGGCGATTGCCTGTGTGATTTGATCGCGGCTGCCGCTGATGATGGCTACCGTGCCGCCGATCGGTGCATCCTGCACGATGGCAATATCCGAAAAGATGATGTTGAGCACAATATCGAATTTGCGCGATACCGTCGAGATGAGCGGCTCGGATACATTGCGCTGAATGTAGCTCAGGCGCACGATAAGCTCGCCCGGATTGAGCTTGACGACCGGCGAATCCTCCGCGATGAGTTCTTCGATCTTGCGGAGATTGGATGTCGTATGGATGAAGTTCTTGGTGATGTCCTCTCTCGGGTTGGCGAAAATGTTGAACACCTCGCCGGACTCGACCACCTTGCCGTGCTCCATAACGGCTACGCGGTGGCAGATCTCCTTGACGACCGCCATTTCATGGGTGATGATAACGACCGTGATGCCGAGGGTTTCGTTCAGGTGCTTGAGCAGCTGCAGAATCGCCTTGGTGGTCTGCGGATCGAGTGCCGAGGTAGCCTCGTCGCAGAGCAGCACATTCGGGTCGTTGGCCAGTGCGCGAGCGATTGCTACACGCTGTTTCTGACCGCCGGACAGCTGCTTGGGGTACGCCTCCGCCTTATCACCGATGCCGACCAGATCAAGCAACCGCTGTACTTTTTCCGCGATCTGCTGTTTGGAAAGGCCGCTGCCGCGCAGCGGATACGCTACGTTGTCGGCTACGGTGCGCGAGGGCATCAGGTTGAAGTGTTGGAAGATCATGCCAATCTTCTTGCGGGCCTGCCGCAGTTCCTTTGCCGAGAGCGACAGCATATCCTGACCATCTACGATCACCTTGCCGGAGGTCGGCCGCTCGAGCAGATTGATGCAGCGCACCAACGTCGATTTACCCGCACCGGAAAAGCCGATCATACCGAAAATTTCGCCCTTGTCAATCGTCAGCGAAACATCCTGCACCGCATGAACGGTTCGCTTGCCGCTCACAAACTCCTTCGAGATATGTGACAATTTTATCAAGAAAATTCCTCCTTATTCCTCTTAAATGCGCAAAAAAGCGGGAAGCTCGCAGCTCCCCGCTTCAGAAAATGCAATGAATCCGCAAGAACGCGCAGCGTCAGGCAAGACGATTCAAAGTAATTTCGTATTCTGTCGGTCAGGCAGCATCTGAGCATAGTACAGCATGTTCATACACATTCGACCCGACATTCGTGCGTTTACGATGAACATTTTGCTCGCTCCCTTCCGATTCCCTACTGGATTTGTTGGTTATAGAATAGCACAGTTAATACCCCAGTGTCAACCTCGGAATTGTGGGAATTTCGTTTTCTGGCGGTTTTGCCAGTTTTGTACAAATCAAGTCAGCGAAATCTATGGGATTTGACTGATATTTTCAGCAGTTTGCTGTAATTCAAGGCGGTCTTCTTGGCAGGCATATTGGGTGTTGTACTTTTTATCGGACTTTACCTGTTATATACTGTATATAACAATTCAATAGAAGGTGATCGCTATGGATAAAAAATTCTATGCACATACTCGCCCGATCAATGAAAACGGCGTTGAACGTACAGAATATCAGCTTCTCTCCGATCACGAGCGCGGTGTCGGCACGCTCTGCGGGCAGTTTGCCGAAGCATTCGGTGCACAAGCTGAAGGTCACGAGGCCGGTGTTCACCATGATGACGGCAAAGCAACTGCCGCATTTCAGCATCGTCTTCTGGATAATGGTCCAAAGGTCGATCATGCAACCGCCGGTGCACGAAACATCATGTTGTCAAACAATCTGCTCTTAGCCGCTTGTGTCATGGGGCATCACAGCGGTTTGCCGGATTTAGGCAGCATAAATGACCCGGAAGGCACGCCCACCTTCACCGGCAGAATAAAAAAGTGGGGCACTCCCGCTATTCCGCCGCTCGACCCGGGTTACCCCATTCCGCCGGTACGTCTGCCGCAGCGTCCGGTCACCAAGCCGTCGCTTTCCGAGTCATTCCGCACGCGCATGCTGTACTCCTGTCTGGTGGACGCGGATTATCTGGATACCGAGCGATTCATGAAAGGCGATATGCCGCGCGGCACCGGAGATTCGCTTGAAACCCTGCTCACCCGCTTACAGGCCAAGCTAAACGCATGGGACAACCCGACTTCTGCGCTGAACAAGCTCCGTCAGCAGATCTTGCAGGCGTGCGTTTCCGTCGCAGCCAATCCCAAGGGCATTTACACGCTTACGGTTCCGACCGGCGGCGGTAAAACGACCAGTTCTCTCGCATTTGCGCTGCATCACGCCGTTGAGCACGGTATGAAACGTGTGATTTATGTTGTACCGTACACCTCCATCATCGAGCAGAATGCCGATGTTTTCCGCGGTATTTTAGGCGATGAAAACGTACTCGAGCATCACTCCGGTGTACAGTTCGAGAACGATGAGGAAAACGGCAATCCCGATCCCAAGGCACTGGCCGCCGAAAACTGGGACAGCCCGCTCGTTATCACAACCGCCGTTCAGTTTTTCGAGTCGATGTACGCTAACCGTTCCTCACAGTGCCGCAAGCTGCACAATCTGGCGAACAGCGTGATTATTTTCGATGAAGCGCAAATGCTTCCGCTGTGCCACCTGATGCCGTGTGTCGCGGCCATCGGCGCTCTGGTAGAGCAGTTCGGCGCAACTGCCGTGCTGTGTACGGCTACCCAGCCGGTACTCGGCGATTTGATTCAGCGATTCGCACCGTCGCATGCGGTTTCCGAGATTTGCCCGGAGATTCCGTTCTATTTCGACAAATTCCGCCGTGTAACGTTCCGGCAAGTCGGCGTCCTCGAGGATGACGCACTCGCCGAATTGCTGTGCGCACATGAGCAGGTCCTCTGCATCGTCAATTCCCGCAAAGCGGCGCAGTCCATTTTCTCGAAATTACCGGAGGAAGGCAGTTTCCATCTGTCCACATTGATGGTTCCGGCACACCGCCGTACGGTGCTCGAGGAAATCCGACGCCGACTAAATGACGGTTTGCCCTGCCGTGTCGTATCGACTTCTCTTGTTGAAGCCGGTGTTGACATAGATTTCCCCGCCGTTTATCGTGAACTGGCGGGTCTGGATTCCATTCTGCAGGCCGCCGGACGCTGCAACCGCGAGGGCAAGCGTGCCGCAGAGGACAGCATTGTTACTATTTTCCGCCGCACGGAGAAGGCTCCGCCGCTGTTTGGACAAGCCATCGGCGCGACAAATATTGCGCTGGATAACAATGCCGATCCCGCTTCTCCGCAGACAATGGAAAACTATTTCTGCGAACTGCGCAAGCTGAACGGTTCCGCGATTGATAAAATCGGCGTGATCGACGCGTTTGAGCGTGGACGCGGCGGCTCTCTGTATCCGTTCCGCACAATTGCCGAGAATTTTCGCATGATCGACAACGACACACGCACAGTTTATATTCCGTGGAAGGACGGTTCTGAACTCATCGAGCGGCTTTGCGATGGTGCGTGCTCTAAAAAACTGTATCGGCAGCTTGGGCAGTACGCCGTGCAGGTGTATGATGCGCATTTTCAGGCACTGTACGACGCCGGTGCGCTTCAAACCGCCGATGAAACCGATGCTCTGGACGACCGCAGTGCTATTCTGCGCGATCTGTCGCTGTATGATGAGAAAACCGGTCTGTCGCTCAAGGCAGACAGCGGTCAGGCGTTTTTCGGGTAATTTTTCGCGTAAAAAGAAAACGGGAGAATGTGGTAACATTCTCCCGGTCTTCCTATAATAACACTCCTCTTATTTCAATCCACACTGTTTCCAGCGACAACGTCACTATAACATATTATACGTATCGTGTAAACATAAACCGCTTCCTTATCAGAAAATAGATTTATAATTACAACTACTCTTAAAGTTTATCTTGCTTTCATATAGCATAAGTGATATACTACAAATATAGACCGGAATCATCTTCCTGTCTATTCAATAAATTACACCGAAGCCCTGTCACATATCCCACTCTCTGTTGATGCCAAGGAATATCTGGCAAGGCTTCGTAAAGGAGGGAAATATACCAATGTCAATTCAAGTTGAAGTCAGCGGTCCATACGCTCTATTCAGCAGACCTGAAATGAAGACCGAACGCGTCAGCTATGACTGCATGACACCCTCGGCGGCACGCGGGTTACTGGAAAGTATTTACTGGCACCCCGGTCTGCGCTGGATCATCGACCGCATTCATGTCTGTGCGCCGATCCACTTCACCAACATCCGCCGAAATGAGGTGAAGGACACCATCAACGCACGTTCGGTCAAGGCGTGGATTGCAAAACCCAAGGGTGAGCTGTATCTTGCTGCATCAGAAAGCATTCAGCAGCGTGCCGCAATGGTACTGCGTGATGTCCACTATGTCATCGAAGCGCACTTTGAAATGACCGACAAGGCTGCGCCGACCGACAATCCCGGCAAGTTTCAGGACATTATGAAACGCCGTCTGCGCCGCGGACAGTGCTACAGCATGCCCTACTTCGGCACACGGGAATTTCCGGTAAAGTTTGGGCTTTGTGAACAACTTCCACCTTGTCCGGAGAAACTGCTTGGTGAGCACGATCTCGGCTGGATGCTGCTCGACATGGATTACAGCGATCCCGCCAATATCACACCGATGTTCTTCCGCGCCAAGCTGATAGACGGTGTCATGGAGGTTCCCCCGATTCACAGTGCGGAGGTGGTCAAATGATTTTGCAGGCGCTGACGCAATATTATGATGCCCTCAATGCCCGCGGTGAAATTGATGCGCCCGGCTGGGGCAGACCGAAAATCAGTTATGCACTCCAGCTGCGGGAAAACGGTGAACTCGCCCAGGTTATTCCGCTGCTGCACGAAGCAGAGGCAGGCAAAAAGAAAGTGCTCCGTCCGCGCGAGGATATTCGTCTGCCGGCGGCAGTCAAACGGACTGCGAATCCTAAGTCAAATTTCCTATGGGATAATACAGCCTATTTGTTGGGTATTGATGGCAAAGGAAAACCCGACCTTACTGCTAAATGCTTTGCAACTGCCGTTTTATTGCACCATGAATTGCTTGATGATGTGGACTCTCCTTTTTCTCATGCGGTGCTGGCATTTTTTGATACATGGCAGCCTGCCGAAGCTGCACAGCACCCTGCTCTTGTCAATGATTACGACAAAATCATTTCCGGTGCCAATCTGGTATTTTATGTGAACGGGCAGTATCCGGCAGATGATCCAGCCATCTGCGCTGCATGGCAGGCACATTACGACGGTGACTCCGATGCACCCAAACAGCAATGTCTTGTCACCGGCGAACTGGATGAGATTGCCGCCGTTCATCCCGCCATCAAGGGTGTGCGTGATGCACAATCCAGCGGCGCCGCACTTGTGTCGTTTAACGCCCCCGCCTTCTGTTCCTACGGTCACGAGCAGAACTACAACGCACCTGTTGGTAAGCACGCTGCATTTGCTTATACGACGGCGCTCAATCACCTGCTGGCTGACCGCGAGCATGCGCAGTACATCGGTGACACCACCGTCGTTTGCTGGGCGGAGACTGCAGAACCGCAGTATACTGATTTTTTCAGCTGCCTTATGGGCAATAACACGCAAAGCTGGTCGGATAATGACTTATCCGCTGCGCTCCAACACCTTGCAGACAGCGAACCGTGTCAGGAATTAAATCTTGATCCTGAACGTGCGTTCTACATTCTCGGTCTGGCACCGAATGCCGCGCGTCTGAGTGTGCGATTCTTCTATAAAAACACGTTTGGTGAATTGATGAAGAACGTCAACGCGCACTATGAACGTCTGAAAATCAAGCGTCCGGCAAAGGCGCCGACCGGATTCCTGCCGCTGTGGCAGCTGCTTGCCGAAACCGTTAACCAGAGTGCCCGCGACAAAAAGCCGAGTCCGGTTATGGCCGGCGCGACTGCCCGTGCTGTCTGGAACAACGACCGTTATCCGGCGGCACTGCTGAACGGTGTTATGCTCCGTATCCGCGCAGATTCTGAGATAAACTGGCGGCGTGCTGCAATCATCAAAGCATATTACCTGAAAAATGAGGACGAAAATTGTCCCAAGGAGGTCTTAACTGTGAGCCTGAATGAATCCAGCACCAGTATCCCTTATGCGCTCGGACGGCTGTTCTCGGTGTATGAAGCCGTACAGCAGGCGGCAAATCCGGGCATCAACGCTACTATCAAGGATAAATACTTCAACTCCGCTTCGTCTATCCCCGCGACTATCTTCCCTATTCTTGACAAGCTCTGTCAGAAACATCTGCGTAAGCTGCGAATCGATCAGCAAATTTATTTTAATAAGCAAATCGGCCAGATCATGGATATACTGCACGAAGAGTATCCCGCTCGGCTGAGCCTGCCGCAGCAAGGCTCGTTCGACCTCGGCTACTATCACCAGACACAGAAGCGTTACACCAAAAAGGAGGACAAGTAAATGGAACCCATCAAAAACCGCTATGAATTTGTAATCTTTTTCGACGTGGAAAACGGCAATCCGAACGGCGATCCGGATGCGGGCAACATGCCGCGTATCGATCCGGAAACCGGCTACGGTCTGGTGACCGATGTATGCCTCAAGCGCAAAATCCGCAACTATGTGGAAATGGCCAAGGAAGGCGAATCCGGCTACCGCATTTACGTCAAGGACGGTGTACCGCTCAACCGCAGCGATGCAGAAGCCTGCGCTTATGTCGGTATAGCGCCGGACAAGCTCAAGGATGCAAAGAAGAAGGACGATCAGCTTGACAGCAAGCTGCGCGACTTTATGTGCCAGAATTTCTACGATATTCGCACATTCGGTGCGGTTATGACCACCTTTGTCAAGGGTGCGCTCAACTGCGGACAGGTGCGCGGTCCGGTGCAGCTTGGCTTTGCCCGCAGTGTGGATCCTATTGTTCCGCAGGAAGTCACGATCACCCGTGTTGCCATCACCACCGAGGCTGACGCGGAGAAAAAGGGCACCGAAATGGGCCGCAAATACATCGTGCCTTACGGTCTGTACCGCGCGGAAGGCTATGTTTCCGCTAACCTCGCCCGCAAGACGACCGGATTCTCCGAGGATGACCTCGAACTGCTGTGGACGGCAATCATCAACATGTTCGAGAACGACCATTCGGCTGCTCGCGGCAAGATGGCTGTACGCCAGCTGATTGTGTTCAAGCATGATTCCGAGCTTGGCAACGCACCCTCGCACAAGCTGTTTGATTTGGTTCATGCCGAGCACAACGAAGGCGTGATTGCACCGCGTGCGTACACGGACTACACCATCACGGTTGACGAAGCCGATCTGCCGGACGGCGTGACCTGCAAGGTGCTGGGGTAATCTACGCCGAGGAGGATTTCCTCCAGCTCTCCGGTTTGCAGCATTTCACATTCTGCCGTCGGCAGTGGGCGCTCATCCATGTGGAGCACCAGTGGGCAGAGAATTACCGCACGGTGGACGGCTCGATTCTGCACGAGAAAGCGCACGGCGGCGGCACGGAAAGCCGCGGCGACCTGCTGATTGTTCGTGCCATGCGTATCCATTCTGCGGTACTCGGTGTATCCGGTGAATGCGATGTGGTGGAATTTCATCGCTCGGAAAACGGCGTTACCCTGCAGGGACGAGACGGACTGTGGTCTCCGTTTCCAATCGAATACAAGCGCGGCAAGCCCAAGCCGCACGACGCGGACGAGCTGCAGCTGTGCGCTCAGGCGATGTGTCTCGAGGAAATGCTGTGCTGTCAGATTTCCGACGGTGCGCTGTTCTACGGTGAGCCACGCCGACGGACGCCTGTCGAATTTACAGACGAACTGCGGCAGCGTGTACGCGACAGCCTTGCCGAAATGCACGACTATCTGCGGCGCGGCTGCACGCCTAAGGTGAAACCGCAGAAAGGCTGCTCGGCCTGCTCGCTCAAGGAATTGTGTTTGCCCGAGCTGATGAAGGCGAAACCTGTCTCCGGCTACCTGAAAGGAGCGATGGAGGAATGAAAAAGCTGCTTAACACGCTGTTTGTCACCTCAGAGGACGCATATTTAACGCTCGATGGCGAAAATGTTGTCGTCAACCGCGAGAAGCAGGTAACGGCTCGTTTTCCGCTCCATGCCCTCGCCGGAATTATCAGCTTCAGCTATGCGGGCGCGTCTCCGGCACTCATGGGCGCATGTGCAAAGCGAGATGTAAGCTTGTCGTTCTGCACACCGCGCGGGCGGTTTCTGGCGCGAACCTGCGGCGTGAGCAACGGTAATGTATTGCTTCGACGCACACAATACCGTACGGCGGATGACCCACCACAAGCCTGCCGTATTGCCCGCATGATGGTGTTCGGCAAGATTTACAACGCGCGGTGGAGCATTGAACGCACCTGCCGCGACCACGCCATGCGCGTGGACACAGAAACGCTCAAAGCCGCCTCCGCTAAGCTGAAAGCGCTGCTGCCGCAGGTGCAGGCAGAGACTGATTCAGGCTCTCTGCGCGGACTGGAGGGCGCAGGTGCGGCCATCTATTTCGATGTATTCGACCGGTTGATTCTCAACCACAAAGACGTGTTTTCGTTCACCGGACGCTCGCGCCGTCCACCGCTCGACCCGTGCAACGCACTGCTGTCGTTCGCCTATTCCCTGCTGGCGAACGACTGCGTCGCTGCGCTGGAAGCCGTCGGACTGGACAGCTATGTCGGTTTTCTGCACACCGACCGTCCGGGCCGGCAGTCTCTTGCCGCCGATTTGATGGAAGAACTTCGGCCGTGCTTTGCAGACCGTTTTGTGCTTTCGGCTGTCAATCTCGGCAGGTTTTCCGCGAAGGATTTTGAGGTGCAGGAGAACGGTGCGGTTTATCTCTCAGAGAACGCCCGCAAAACCTTTTTACAGGGCTGGCAGGAGAAAAAGCGCGAGGAAATTCGTCACCCATACCTTGAGGAAAAGCTGTCTTGGGGTATGGTGCCCTACGCGCAGGCACTGCTGCTGACGCGCTATTTGCGCGGCGATCTGGACGATTATCCGCCGTTTTTGTGGAAATGAGGTGCCGAATATGCTGGTTGTGATTACTTATGACGTCAACACCGAAACAGCCGCCGGGCGCAAACGCCTGCGGCAGATTGCCAGGCAGTGCGTCAATTATGGACAGCGTGTGCAGAATTCCGTGTTTGAATGCCTGATTGACGCGGCTCAGTGCCGTATGCTGCAACAGAAGCTGTGCACCATTATGGATGATGAACTGGACAGTCTGCGATTTTACTATCTCGGCAGCAAATATGAAAATAAGATTGAGCATTTTGGTGCGAAACGCGGCTATGAGCCGGAAGGCGTGCTCATGGTGTAAGGCGGTGCGAAGTGTAAGCAAACCGAAAAGCGTCGGCGCTTCGCACCGTAATTTCCGATAGATTATATACAATAGTTTTATCGGATGTCAAATTTGCAATTGTGTTTTGCACAAATCTGTGCAAAACTGTTATTGTAATTGTTTATTTTGTGAAAATCATCGGGGATAGTCTTGGTGATTTTTGCCGGTCGCTCCCTTCGCGGGAGCGTGGATTGAAATTTTGTGATGACCTCTTTAGCTGAAACCTTTTCGCGGTCGCTCCCTTCGCGGGAGCGTGGATTGAAATGATTGGGTGAAAGCCGACCTGCTGCGCGAATTTGAGGTCGCTCCCTTCGCGGGAGCGTGGATTGAAATAAAGTTAGCCATTGGAATCATCCTTTATAGTACCCGGTCGCTCCCTTCGCGGGAGCGTGGATTGAAATATTGTACAACTTACAATTCCCATGTGCAGATCGTGTCGCTCCCTTCGCGGGAGCGTGGATTGAAATTGATGTAGTAGTCCTTTCTGCTCGGCGTTATAGCGGTCGCTCCCTTCGCGGGAGCGTGGATTGAAATGCCATATCACCGGGATTAGAAAAAGCAACACCAGCACGGTCGCTCCCTTCGCGGGAGCGTGGATTGAAATTTGTTGCCCTTCATAAATGCTGCAAAATTAGACAGGTCGCTCCCTTCGCGGGAGCGTGGATTGAAATAATGATTCCAACGAACGGTTCAACGCCCGCCCAAAGGTCGCTCCCTTCGCGGGAGCGTGGATTGAAATGTTGCTGATGCGCTTGATTAAGGCAATCGAGTAGCTGTCGCTCCCTTCGCGGGAGCGTGGATTGAAATTGCGCTGTACGCTCTTGCAAGATCCTGCTTTTATGTCGCTCCCTTCGCGGGAGCGTGGATTGAAATGATACGCCCGAGATCCCACTCCAACACATTTGCGTCGCTCCCTTCGCGGGAGCGTGGATTGAAATGTTTACGTCCTTGTGCCGGAGCAGTTTGAGGCTGGTCGCTCCCTTCGCGGGAGCGTGGATTGAAATATTAATCGTGAGATCGTAATATCGCTATTATCCGTCGCTCCCTTCGCGGGAGCGTGGATTGAAATTTGGATCTGACCAACGTCCTGCGCCATCTGAGAGTCGCTCCCTTCGCGGGAGCGTGGATTGAAATATTTTGTATAATTACCTACGCAGCCGATTCCGCGCGTCGCTCCCTTCGCGGGAGCGTGGATTGAAATCTGCGTGACGTCACCGCGCTTGTAGCAGTAGTCGTCGCTCCCTTCGCGGGAGCGTGGATTGAAATTCTTCTGGTTCTCCCGCTCGGCCTCCAATGCGCCGTCGCTCCCTTCGCGGGAGCGTGGATTGAAATCAGCTGTCGCACACGCGCTGGATCAGGTCAACGGTCGCTCCCTTCACGGGAGCGTGGATTGAAATACGACAGCTACGCGCTTTTTGACGCGCTGACAGGTCGCTCCCTTCACGGGAGCGTGGATTGAAATCGGATTGGTGCGCCCTCCGGAGAGGGCAGGGCGGTCGCTCCCTTCACGGGAGCGTGGATTGAAATAATGCTCTGTATAACCGGCTGGTGGGTGGTGCTAGTCGCTCCCTTCACGGGAGCGTGGATTGAAATGGCTCAATCGTCCAACACCTCCCACTCGTCCGCGGTCGCTCCCTTCACGGGAGCGTGGATTGAAATACCGAGTTATCCGGTAATGCCAAAAGCAACCAAGGTCGCTCCCTTCACGGGAGCGTGGATTGAAATCTGGCCGCCGGTCGCAGTCGCTCGTTGCAATTAACGTCGCTCCCTTCACGGGAGCGTGGATTGAAATTCTAATCCCGGTGATATGGCAAAGGCTGGTGATGCGAGTCGCTCCCTTCACGGGAGCGTGGATTGAAATATCGCTGACCTGACCGCAAACAAACTGGAAATGGTCGCTCCCTTCACGGGAGCGTGGATTGAAATTCCCACTCGCGCAGCTCGCAAGTTAACGTCCACGTCGCTCCCTTCACGGGAGCGTGGATTGAAATTTTGATTCGCCGTCTGATTTCCGGCTAAATATGGGTCGCTCCCTTCACGGGAGCGTGGATTGAAATTCAACGATAAGATATCATTTGTTGAGCCTGGCAGCGTCGCTCCCTTCACGGGAGCGTGGATTGAAATGGTAATATCCTGGTGATGTTTGATTATGCGGGTAACGTCGCTCCCTTCACGGGAGCGTGGATTGAAATCTCCTCCTGATCTCGCTTATCCGTCCGATAATACGTCGCTCCCTTCACGGGAGCGTGGATTGAAATCCCTCTTTTGCGTTGTGATAATAGCGATGGTAGCGTCGCTCCCTTCACGGGAGCGTGGATTGAAATAGCTTGTCGCGGGTGCTCGTGGTAGGGCGGCAGTGTCGCTCCCTTCGCGGGAGCGTGGATTGAAATAAACACCCACCGCCCGTGCACCACCGGCGCAACGTCGCTCCCTTCGCGGGAGCGTGGATTGAAATAATCGTCTTAACCCAGCGCGCCAGCACAGACACCGTCGCTCCCTTCGCGGGAGCGTGGATTGAAATGCGCCAGTCCTGCAGCAGCTGCGCTTGTGATATGTCGCTCCCTTCGCGGGAGCGTGGATTGAAATGACTTGGCGACGACCATGGAAACCAGCGTGCAGACGTCGCTCCCTTCGCGGGAGCGTGGATTGAAATATTTTTCCCTGCGAGGACCGGTGCGGGCGTCGCGTCGCTCCCTTCGCGGGAGCGTGGATTGAAATAACTAACTTATCAGTCGCCCCAACCCGATATCATGTCGCTCCCTTCGCGGGAGCGTGGATTGAAATGCCTTGGTCTTGTCGGCCTTGCGCTGCTCGGCCTGTCGCTCCCTTCGCGGGAGCGTGGATTGAAATAAAAGTCGCGCCCTCCAGTGGCATCTTGGTGTCCTTGTCGCTCCCTTCGCGGGAGCGTGGATTGAAATGTGTTGGGTACATTGACCTCTCGGATGAGCTGCGGTCGCTCTCTTCGCGGGAGCGTGGATTGAAATGAGGAAATCAATGTCTGTGGCGATCCGGCTACCGTCGCTCCCTTCGCGGGGGCGTGGATTGAAATGGCGGTGGTGTTCGGGGCTTCCTGCTCTCTGACGTCGCTCCCTTCGCGGAACGATGGCGATAGCCGCACCACCATCCTCCCGCCCAACCTCGCCCCAGTCCCCCACCCTTACAATCTTTCACCCACCCCGACCAAAACATTTGCACATGTCATGACACATGTGCTATAATAACTCCAATACCGCTATTGACAGCGCCGCACAGATTGCTACGGCGTTTTGCCGGGAAGGAGAAAAATCAAATGAAAGCATACTTTGACAGCATCGAAAAGGAGGTTCCAGAGCAATTACAGCAGGTTTTCCTTAATCGCCGCGATACAGCTGTCATTACGATCGACATGCACGATGGACACCTGTCAACCGATCCGGACTGTCCATGTCCATCTCCGCGAGGACGCGAGATCATCGAACCGCTCAATCATTTCATGAACGAAGCACGCGCGCTCGGTCTGCCAATCATCCATGTCCGCTCAACGCTGCGTAAGGGCGGCGCAGACGAAAAACTGTTTCCGTCTGCGTGGCGCATGGTGTTTCCGGTTACGGTCGGTGAGATTCCCAACATCGCAGAGCACGCCATCGAAGGCACACGCTGGAACAGAATGTCTATCGATGTACACGACGAGGACTACATGGTAACGACCAAAAAGCGCCTGAGCGCGTTCTATCCGACCGATCTGGAGCTGCTGCTGCGCAACCTCGGCATCCGCCGCGTGGTGCTCACCGGCTGCATGACCGACTGCTGCGTTATCAACACCGCCTTCGATGCCGCAAACCGCGACTTCCGCGTCGTCGTGCCGCGCGACCTGACCCGTGGCTCCGAGCACCTCGAAGAGCCTGCGCTGCGCATGATCTCGCTGCATCTGGGACTTGTCGTAGATTCGGATGCGCTGCTCGATGAGTGGCGTTCGCAAAAGTAATTACTCAAGGCAATACCGCACAATTGAACAAGAGCGATTTGTGAGTAAATTTTGCGTTCTGACCAGGCGCGGTTTTGCGGTAATACTTTGTGTATTACCGTGAAATCACAACGACGTCAGGGCACAAAATTTCCACAAAGCGCCGCGGCAGTAGGACCGGAGCCTGCACAAGGAGCCGCAGCTCTAATTGTGCGGTATTGCCTTAAAACAAAAGAGAAAACAAGGTGACACAAAATGAAAATCGGCAGAACAGAGAAAATCTGGCTGGCGTCTGTGCTGTTCTTCTGGGTATTCTATAATTTCCCGGGATTCCCACCCTACGGCAGCGAGACCGCCTGCATCATACACGGTCTGATCAGCTTTGTCGGCACGGTGCTGTCCGTGTATATCGGCTGCAAGCTGACCGAAAAGGAGTATCCTCTGATTGAGGACGAGGAACAGGATGAAACGGCAGAGAATATGACGCCTGCCGCTTCCGAAACGCAAAAAGAATCGGACAAATAAAGGATAACAGAGAAAATGACAACACAGGGTTTACTTTCAGGCAAAACGGTATGGATCGTTTTTGCGGCATATTTTCTATTTTTAATCGCCATCGCGCGCTACACCACATGGAAGGAAAAACGTGACGCAGGCAAGGTCGATCTGCAGGGCGGCCGGTTCAAGTGGCCGGTCATGGTCATGACCTATATCGCCTCCTGCATGAGCGTCTGGGTATTTTTCGCAGGCCCGGGCGCATATTACCGCTACGGACTGGGCTACTTCTTCTCGGAGATGTGCATCTACTCCATGTTCCCGATCATCTGCTACTTTACAATGACCAAGGTATGGCTGGTCAACCAGCAGAAGCACTTCACCACTCCGGCGGATTTCTTCTTCTGCCGCTACAAGTCCAAGGCGCTGACCGTTATCATCGACATGGTTTACATTATCTGCGCCGTGCCGTTTATCTCGGCGGTACTGGTAGCCGGTGGACGCGCGGCTGAGGTGGCCACCGGCGGCGCGGTATCCTCGCAGACGTTTACGCTCATTTGCGGCATTATCATGACGGTATTCGTCATGCTCGGCGGTGTAAAATCCACCGCACTGGCGGATGCTGTACAGGGCTGGTTCTTTATTCTGGCGTTGTGGGCAATTATTTTCGTAACGCTCAAGATCGTATTCAACGGCTCGATCATCGAGGCGTTCCAGACCGTCCGTGTGCAGACGCCGGACTGGTTCTCCTACCCTGGTCCGATCGGTATCTGCACCTATCCGTCGCGCGTCAGCTATCCGCTTGCGTGCGCGTTCGGCTACACGCTGCTGCTGCCGCAGGTCTTTGTGCGCTCGGGCTATTACAGCGCGGGTCTGAAGGACCAGCGTCAGATGGCGTTCCTTGCACCGTTCCTGCAGATCATTGTCTGGGGCGGCACAATGCTCATCGGTCTGGTAGCACTGGCTGCCATGCCGAATCTGACCAGCTCGGAGACCGAACTGGTTATCCCGTATATGTGCAACATCATCGCGGGCACGCACGGTCTGCTCGCGCAGATTTTGATGATCGTGTTCCTCATCGGCGTACTGGCGGTCGGTCTGTCCACCGCAAATGCGCTGCTGATGGTCATGTCCTCTATCATCTACAAGGATCTGCTCGTCGGCATCGGCCACTGCAGGTTCAAGGCCTCCGAGACCTCGGTTATCCGCGTGGTGATTCTGCTGTTCGGCGCGGTGACGGTCGGCGTATCGCTCATGCACTGGGAATACGTCTACAACCTGATGATATTCGCGGATTCTCTGGTCGAATCGCTGTTCCCGGCGCTGGTATTCGGCATTTACTGCAAGTGGGCAACCCGAAAAGCCGCTATCACCTCGATTTCGGTCGGTGCGATCATTATCTGCCTGACCTTCTTCGTCTGGGATCTCGGCTATGTGTGGTACGGCACGATCGGTCTGGCGACCGCGTTCGTGCTGATGTATGTGGTCTCCAAGCTGACAAAGGATGACCCGAAGGACAGCGAGGACTTTTACGAGGCGCTTGACTCCGGTCACAGACGCTTCATGCGCATCAAAGCAAAAATCAAGTAACGGCAGGAGGGCGAAATCCCATGACACGATTTACGCTCAATGGCACACAAATCGAGGTGCAGGACGGTGAAAACCGCACATTGCTCGAATATCTCCGCAATGTAAAGTGCATGAAGGGCACAAAAGAAGCCTGCAGCACCGGTCACTGCGGCGCGTGCAGCGTGCTGGTGGACGGCAGACTGGCACGTTCATGCGTGACGCTCGTGCGCCGACTGGACGGCAAAGCCGTTGAGACCATCGAAAATGCACCGAACGACACCATGCTGCAGGTGATTCAACACTCGTTTCTCGATGTCGGCGCTGTGCAGTGCGGCTTCTGCACACCGGGCATGGTGATGGCGACAAAGGCGCTGCTGCTGCACCATCCGGCTCCGACCGAGCCGGAAATCTGCGACGGGCTGAAAAACAACTACTGCCGCTGCACCGGCTACGTCAAAATTATCGAGGCGGTCAAGCTGGCAGCGGCGCGGCTGCGCGGGGAAGATCCGGATATCGACAGCTTCCGCAGCCACGAAAGCACGGTTATTGTGGTCGGGGAAAATCAGGTTGTGCCCGAAATCACCGGTTCCGCGGTCGGCAAGTCGGTCTGGGATGTGGACGGCATGGACAAGACCGGCGGCAAACTGAAATTCTGCGACGACCTCACCGCGGAGGATATCGGCGCGGATACCCTGCTGCATGGTGCATTTGTCTGGGCGCCGGCGCCGCACGCAAAGATCAACGCGGTGGACTACTCCGCCGCCGAACAGGCGGAAGGCGTGGTGCGCATCGTGACGGCGGCTGACGTGCCCGGCATGAATAAGGTCGGCACATGGACGCCGGAGCAGCCGGTCTTTTGCACGGATGAGGTGCGGTTTCTCGGTGACCATCTGGCGCTGGTTGTCGCGGATACGGCGGCGCACGCGAGAGCGGCCGTCAAGCTGGTCAAAATCGACTATGAAGAACTGCCCGGTATCTACACCATGGCGGACGGCTACCGCAAAAACAGCTTCATCGTGCACACCGGCCGCGTCAGCGGCGATGTGGAGCAGGCAAAGCAGCGAACGGACATTGTCAAGCTCAACGTCTCCAAGGATATCGAGCCGCAGGAGCACGCCTGCATGGAGCCGGTTTCGGCCATCGGCATGGTGCAGGACGGCAAAACGATCCTCTATTCCTGCACACAAGCGCCGTTTGAAATCCGCAGTATGCTGGCAAAGATTCTGGACAAGCCGGAGGAGGATATCCGTGTTATCGTGACGCCGCTCGGCGGCGGCTTCGGTAAAAAATGCGACTCATTTCTCGAAGCACCGGCGGTTGTTGCCGCTCATACCTGCGGCAAGCCGGTCAAGATTACGCTGACGCGCAAGGAGGATTTGATCCTCACCACCAAACGCCATGGCTACCATACGGATTACGAGATCGGCTTTACGCCGGACGGCAAGTTCCAGTATCTGGACTGCCGCATGTTTTCGGACGGCGGCCCGTACGAATGCGAAAGCTACGGCACGCTGATGACCGGCGCGCTGATGAGCGGCGGCCCGTACATCATTCCCAATGTCAAGGTGGAAGGCTCGGCGATCCGCAATAACAATCTGCAGGGCGGCGCGTTTCGCGGCTACGGCATCAATCAGGCGGCGATTTCGATTGAAACTGCGATGGACATGATGGCGGAAAAGCTGGATATCGACCCGTTCGAGCTGCGCCGGCGCAATGCCGTCTATCCGGGTGCGACCTCGGTCGGCGGTGAGGTGCTCAAATACAGCATGGGTATGATGGATACCATCAACCAGTGCGAAAAAAGTTTGCGAAAAGCACTCAAGGAATACGAAGGCCAGTATCCCAAGGGCAGCAAGGTGCTTGGATGGGGCATGGCCTCGGGATTTAAGAATGTCGGTGTCGGCAAGGGTATTTTCACCGATGACGGCGCGTGCAGGCTGATTCTGCAGGGCGACGGCCGCCTGCACATGATCGTTTCCGGCACGGATATGGGACAGGGCTTCCGCACAGCCATGACGCAGATCGCGGCGGAAACGCTCGGCATGAATATCGCAAATATTTACATCACCAACGGCGACACCGAGCTGACTATCCCCACCGGTGAGTCGGTTTCCGAGCGTCAGACGCTGTGCGGCGGCCGTGCGGTATATGAGGCGTGCGTCAAGCTCAAGCAGGATTTAGACAGCCGTCCGTGGCGGCCGGGCGAAGAACGCCGCGCGGAATACTATTATGCATCCGACCCCTGCTTCGCCATCGGCGATTTTGAGGGCGCAAAGCAGCGCGGTGCAAAATACCGCAATTTCCCGGCGTATGCGTATGCGACGCAGGCCGCTATCGTCGAGGTGGACAAGGAGACCGGCAAGGTTCGTCTGCTCAAAATCATCGCGGCGCACGATGTCGGCCGCGCCATCAATCCGCATATCATCGAGGGACAGATGCACGGCTCCTGCTCGATGGGACAGGGCTACGCACTGACCGAGGGTTATCCGACAAGGAACGGCTATCCGGTCAAGACGCTGTACCGTCAGCTGGGTCTGCCGCGTGCCGAGGATACGCCGGATTACGAGATTATTTTAATCGAGGACCCGGAACCGCAGGGCCCGTTCGGTGCCAAGGGCATTTCCGAGGTTGCGACCGTGCCCGTCACACCGGCGATTCTCAACGCCGTGTCGCGTGCCATCGGCGTGCGCATCAATAAGGTTCCTGCGTCGCCCGAGGTCGTGCTCGAGGCCATCCGCACCGGCAAGTGCGAGGTGCCGACCATGGAGCAGCAGCTTCAGGCGCTCAAGAAGGATTGCGAATGTCACCGTCCATCGGACGGTGTGCAGTGAAATTGTCGTTGTTGACAATGACAGTCGAAACAGCATCACCACCCATAGTGCAAAGACCCGGAATCTTTTTCGGAAGATTCCGGGTCTTTGCCGTTTTCACTTATTTTCCGTCTGTTTTTTTACCGCCTCTGCGATTTTGCGATACTCCGGCACATCCACGCCGTACTGCTCCGCCAGACGCACAACCTGATAAATCAAACCATCCACCTCGGACTGCTTGCCGGCTTCCATATCGCGCTGCATAGAGGTAGACGCGGTCGGTGCAAGTGCGTCCAGAATGCGCAGGTTGCGCTCGACCAGCTCCCCCGGTCTGCTCTCCAGCGGAATACCCATCTTGTCCGCCAGCGCAACGACCTCTTTTATCAGGCGTACAAAGCTGTCGCGCACCTCGCCCGGATGCTGCATTTCCGCAGCTTTCGCGTGATAATACTGTCCGCAGGCCGCATTCGGCGACACATACGCAAATTTGAGCAGCGTGTCGCGCTCGACATACGAAGAATAAACCGGGTCGATTCCGGCGTTTTTGAGGTCAGTCTCGACCTGCTGCAGCACCGGATGATCGGTCTTGTGGCTCGGCAGTCCGTACACGATACGGCAGATCGCACCGTGCTTCTGAATGACGCCCGGCGCAATCCTGTTGGCCGAAATGTAGATGCAGCCGTCCGTGACGAGCAGCTCAGGCAGCTCCGCCTGCAGGGCACGGCCCGTGCCGTAGATGTTGAGCACCGGAATAACTACCGTGTCCCTGCCTGCTGCCTTGCGGATGAACGGCACGGTATCCGCGAGAGAGTATCCCTTCACACACACGAAAATCACATCCGGCGCGGGAGCGCCCTGTTCCCTCGCAGCAAGAAAGCCGTCCATGTCGATTGCCTTGACCGGAATGCTCTCGCGCTCATTTTCTCCGGATACAAGCGTCAAGCCGTACTCCTGCAGGACCGCAAGATGCTTTCCGCGTGCAATAAGCGTGGTATCCGCACCGGATTTGCTCAAATACGCGCCTACCGGTCCGCCAACGCCACCGGCACCGATAATCATATAACGCAGCTTCATCCTCTGTTCCTCCGATTGCTTTTTCTGCATTATAGCACAAAATCGGCAATGTATCCACAAGTCTGTGGATATCTCTGTGAAGCGCGTGATTCTCCGCTTCTGTCATTGCATTTGTTCCCTTTTCACGATATAATGATTTTTATGTATAACTTTCTCACCTGTCTAATTTGTTCGATAAAATTCGACAGCCTGCAAGGAGGTCATTGCACATGGTTGGCAACCCCAAAAAGAAAAGCACCGGCATCGTCAACGCCGCCATTGGCGCGCTGGCAGTCGTGCTGGCTATATTGATCGTCTGGATGATGAACCTCGTTTCCGGTATTCAGGGCACCGCGCGTATCATCAACTACGCCGGACTCGTGCGCGGCAAGACCCAGCGTATCGTCAAGCTGGAAATCTCCGGTCAGCCGCAGGACGGCATGATCGCAGATATTGACGCGTTTATCGACGGACTGCGCTTCGGCAGCGACGAGCTCAACCTCGTGCGGCTGAACAATGATGCCTTCCAAAGCAAAATGCAGGAGCTGGACGACTATTTTCAAGCACTCAAGCAGGAGATAGGCCGCGTGCGCGCAGTCGGCTCAAATAACACGGACATCATTCCCATAAGCGAAACCTTTTTCGGCATCTGCAATGACGCGACCGGTCTGGCAGAGGCGTACTCACAGCGCAAGGCAACCTCGCTTTCCATTCTGGAGAAGTACATCACAGCGGATATCGTCGTGCTCATGCTGCTGATCGGCTACCAGCTGTTTCAGGCGCTGCGCACGGCTACGATGAACCGCGCTCTGCAGCATAAGGTCTATCTGGATGCCGCGACCGGTCTCCCCAGCAAGAACAAGTGCGAGGAGCTGCTCGACGATCCGACGCCGCCTGCGCCCGAAACCGGTGTGTGCAGCTTTGACCTGAATAATCTGCGCCGCATCAACAACAGCATGGGCCATGAGACCGGTGACGCATACATCCGGCGGTTTGCGGTCGCGCTGCGTGCGGCCATGCCCGAGGAACATTTTGTCGGCCGCACAGGCGGCGATGAGTTCCTCGCGGTAACGCACGGACTGGATGCTGATGCGCTGCAGAAATTGCTCTCCCATGTCCGTAAACAGCTCGCTGAGGAGTCCCGACACCACCCGGATATGCCGCTCAGCTATGCAGTCGGCTTTGCGCTTGCATCGGACAACCCGGACAGCAATATGCGCGATCTGTTTGACTTTGCGGACAAAAACATGTACATCAACAAAAACCACGTCAAGCGCGAGGAAGCCGCCGCCGAAAAGCGGCTGGATTTTCAGCTGTTGAAGCAGGTCAACCGCCTGCACCGCAGCTTTTCCGACTGCCTGTACTGCGATGCGCGTCTGGACACCTACCGCACCATACGCGCGTGCGAGAGCTTTTTTCTGGCATCGGACGGCAGCTACACCGGCGCCGTCGAGCAGATTGCCGAGGAACAGGCTGCCAAAAACGAGCGCAGCCGCGTCCGTTCTGCGCTGCAGCTTGACGTGCTGCAGCGCGACCTGCACAGCGCAGAGGATACCCTCGAACTGCAGTACAACGCGGCCGAGGAAAGCCGCTACAGCCGTTTGACCGTTCTTCCGATTGACTGGGACAAAAACGGCAGGCTGCATCATTTCATCCTCGCATTCGAGACCATTCGGCTGAACGCCGACCAAGCCATCGACCCGAAGGAGCAGCTGACGCTGTACTACGAGCAGCTAAAGCAGTCTATCCTTGAGAACGACAGCTATGTGGACGCGCTGCTCGATATGGCGGGCACAATCTACACGGTAAACCTCACGCGCGACACCCTCGAGCGCAACATTTCACCTGCCGGCAAGAGTGATTCGGACCGGGCGCTGTTCCTCGACTACCCGCTTCCCTGCGCCTACCGCGACTACTGCGACGAGTACCGCAAGCGCGTCACACCGGCAACACTCGGCAGCTACCGCACGGCAGATACCAGTGTCCGTCTGCTCAAGCGCTTTGCCGCCGGTGAAAAACACATCACGGTGGAATACTGCGTGCAGGAGGATGACGGCGCCATCCGCTGGGTACAGAAAACCGTGCTGATGACACAGACCACCGTGTTTGATCCGGAAATCAATGCCGAAACGCCGATGGTCACGGCGATTATCCTGCTGCAGGATACCTCACAGATGCACGCCCGCGACGAGCAGGAGAACGCCCGTCTGCAGGCCGCCTTCGATGAAATGCGTATTGCGAACCGCACCAAAACCGAATTTCTCTCACGCATGAGTCACGATATCCGCACACCGCTCAACGGCATTATCGGTCTGCTGCAGGTGGACGAAACCCACTTTGATGACAAGGCGCTGCTGCTGGAAAATCACAAAAAAATGCAGATTTCCGCCAATCACCTGCTGTCGCTCATCAACGATGTGCTGCAGATGAGCAAACTGGAGGAGGGCACGACCGTCCTCACGCATGAGCGCATCAGTCTGGTGGAGCTGACCCGCGATATCATTACCATTATCGTCGGCCGCGCCGAAGAAGCCGGCATTGAGTGGGAGTACGAAAAGGACAAATGCATCATTCCGTACCCGTATATTTACGGCAGTCCGCTGCATCTGCGGCAGATTTTCCTCAATATTTACAGCAACTGCATCAAATACAACCGTCCCGGCGGTAAAATCACCACCCGTACGGACTCGCTCGGTGAACAGGACGGCAAATGCATCTACCGCTGGACGATTTCGGATACGGGTATCGGCATGAGTCCGGACTTTGTTGACCATATTTTTGAGCCGTTCACGCAGGAAAAGCAGGACGCGCGCAGCTATTATCACGGCACCGGTCTCGGCATGACCATCACCAAGGAGCTTGTCGACCAGATGGGCGGCTCGATTGCGGTCACGAGTCAGCTTGGCGTCGGCTCCACCTTCGTGATCACCCTGCCGTTTGAAATTGCACCGTCTCCCGAGCAGACACCGGACGCACATGCCGCGCCGGATATCAGCATTGCAGGCTGCAGGCTGCTGCTCGTCGAGGACAATGCGCTCAACGCCGAAATCGCACAGATCCTGCTGACCGACGAGGGAGCAACCGTAACCGTCGTCACGGACGGCAAACAGGCTGTGGAAATCGTGCAGAACAATCCGCCGGACACCTTCGACGCGGTTCTCATGGATGTGATGATGCCTGTGATGAACGGCATTGACGCTGCAAAGACCATTCGCTCGCTCAACCGCCCGGACGCGAAAACGCTGCCCATCATCGCCATGACTGCAAATGCCTTTTACGAGGATGCACAGAAGTGCCTCGCCGCAGGCATGAATGCCCATCTGGCAAAGCCGCTGCAGATAAAGAAGGTCAAGCAGACAATCGCTGAATGGGTGAAAAATAACCGATCTGCAAAAAAGGACGCGTAAAGCGTCCTCAGTCTGTCGAAAAGTCATATAGTCAGCATTTTTCAGCATTTCGCGCGGCAGCGCGCATGAAATAGCATTTGCTCTGCAAATGCTCAAAAAGGGGGAGCATGTATCACCCTTTTTGAACTTCTGGAGGGAGAAAGTTTCTGTATAGGAACTTTCGGACGACTTTGGAACGGTCCACGGTCCGTTCCTGCTTGTCGGCGAAACTGTAGTTTCGCGACAGCCTCAAAGGACGCGTAAAGCGTCCTTTTTCATTCTACAGATAACGCATCCTCGCTGATTACCGCCCGAATCCCCCAGGACGGCACCTTATCCGGATAGGCTTCGCCTTCGAGCATGACGAATGCCGCATCGTACTTCGGACGCTTTTTCGGGTAAATGCCGAGTCCGTCCGTGAAGTACAGCAGGCCGCGCAGATGGCGGAACGCGCCTTCGGCGTTTAAGCGGTCAACGTGCTCGAAAACCGGACGAAAATCGGTCGCAGACTGACCGATCAGTTCAAAATGCTCCATATATTCCGCGAGTTCCCGCGCATTTGTCACCTTTTTGTCCGAACGCAGCTGATCGTCGCACTGCAGAATACGCAGATTGAAATGCCGGAAAAAGCTGGTGTTCTCCTGCAGCAGCTCATAGGTGCGGCTGAGGAACGCGCGCACGAGTTCCCCGGAGGTGGACATCGAAGTATCAATGGCAATGACGAAATCCTCGATTTTCCGCACCTCCCGCGTCTCTAACGGCTCGATGAGCGGCATATTTCCGAAATGACGCAGCCCGTAGGCGTAGTAGCCGTAGTCGAACGAATCCGCATCCACCGAGACCTCCTCCCGCAGAGCGGCAAACCGGCGCAGGAACGCGCGGAAATCAGTCGTTTTGCGGGTGGAAACGGCAAGCTGCTCCCGCACAGCCTGACCGCCTTCCGCCTTGTTCGCGAAAACCGTCTCCATCGCGGTCTGCGTGCGCTCGGCCTGCTGCTGCCAGCGGCGCTCCTGCTGATCGTCATCCTCCTTGTACCACAGCGTGTGCTCGTCTGTCGCAAACACGCGCGTGAGCGTGGCACAGTCATACGAATTCAGCCGCGTGCGGCGAAAGTGGCGATAGACCGCCTCAGCCGTCAGGACCGGCAGCTCGTCCTGCAGTTCGCGGTAGATATTCTGCCGCCGAACCGACACCTTTTCGGCTTGCAGGCAGCGGTAATCGAGCGAATCCAGCATGCTTTCGACCGCGATATCGCACGAAAGGTCCCACAGGTCGGCATCGCGTCCGCGTGTCTTTCCGGGGTGCCGCAACAGACAGTGGAACAGTGTGTGCAGGTACGCGCGGTTGACGTTCGCGCGGGAACGCTCGTACTGCTGGGCCAGCCAGGCACCGCTGAAAAACAGCACGCGCGTGTCGGTAGCGAGCGTGGGTGTATCATAGCCGTCTGCCGCAGGCAGCGCCGCCAGCGCAGAATCGAGGAACGGCAGGTTCATGTACAGTTCGGTGCGGGCGGAAAACAGGATTTCGCGTCCGATAGAAGTCCAGCGGGAGGACTGCGACATAGAAAACATCACCTCACAGGTTCATCTTGCATCGTAGGGCGGGGTGCCCTACGGATTTATTGATAACTTCTATATACTTATATCATAATTCAAACGATTTGGCGCGTCCCTTGGACTGCGTTTTGCCGGCGGCTGACAGCAGAACGGACAGCGCTGCCGTCTGCTCTGCTTCGCGGGCAGACGTGCACGCGGCATCCACATCGGCGGCAGAGAGCACACCGAGCGACAGCAAGAAGGTCAATGCAGCGGTCTCGCCTGCCTTGGCGCAGGACTGCGCCAGATTGCCGCCGTGGGTGCGTAAAACCGCGAGATAGTCCGCTTTTGCGGCATCCGAGAGCGCAAACGGTACGGCAAGCCGCCGCACGGCTACGCGTGCCGCGACCGAAAAATCGTGCCGCTCGAGCAGTTCGCTCAGGGCAGCATCATACTGCCGAAAATTCAGCACACCGCCGTCAAAGCACTGACGGTAGCTGTATCCTGCACCGTGAATGCGCCGCTGAAAAATATGCGCCGGACTGAGATCCTCCAGTTCCTCGACGTACTCGGGGAACAGCAGCCGCGCGTGCTCATCAAACCGCACATCGAGTTCTCCGGCGTACTCGCCGAGCAGCCTGGGCAGGCAGGTCGGCGCGGACGGTGCGGCGTGCAGGATGACTTCGCGCAGGCTCATGCAGTTCATCAGGGCACCGCCGCCGAATTCGCTCACCGAGCCGGTCAGTTCGATACGTTCGAGGCTGCGGCAGTTGTAAAACGCGTAGCTTCCGACGCTTTTCGCGTCCTTTGGGAGCGTAACCGTGCGGATAGCCGCCGCATTGTGTTTCGACTCCGTGCCGCCGCAGGTAATACGGACAGCGAACGTGTCCTTGCCTGTCAGATCGGGGGCCCGCTCGCTGAGTACATACGCGCCGACCTCGGTGACGGGCACGCCGTCGATCTCGTCCGGCAGACGCACAATATCGTCCTGCGTTTCGCACCGCAAAAGCACAATGCCGCCGCTCGCACTCCGCGAACAGGTCAGCCGCAGTTCGTTTTCCCCCTCGATCACGCGCATTTGCACTCGCTCCCTCGATAAATTCTCATTCTGCTACCCATTATAGCACAGTATGCAGAAAAAGACGATACTGCGCCTTCATTCTCATAATAAGAATTTATAACAGAAATAATATATTGTTTTTCGCAAATCGCACTTGACAATCCCCTGTTTTGCGAATATACTGTGACTATACCAAGTAAACCAACACAAACCAATGACGAAGACGAGTAGCAGGGAGACCGAACCTCCAAGAGAGCCGCAGGCGGTGTGATTGCGGCAGGCAAGGACCGTGTGAATGGACTTCAGCAGGGCAAGGCGAACGGCTTCGGCCAAGTAACTGCGACGGGGACTCCGCCCGTTATCAGGGGAGCGCGCATTGTTTGATGTGTGAGCAGAGTGGACGCAGTTTGCGTCAATCTGGGTGGTACCGCAAGAGCGTATTCGCTCCTGTCCCAAGAGAAATCTGGGACAGGAGTTTTTTATTTTGTAAAACCGAGTTGAGAGTGACGAATGAAGATATTCACCATCTCTCCACTCTATCTGAAATTTGCAAAGGAGCAATCACCATGGCTAAGATCCCCCACAGACTTTATTTGACCGAAGACCAGATGCCCAAGCAGTGGTACAACCTGCGGGCGGACATGAAGGAAAAGCCGGACCCGCTGATTCATCCGGGTACGCATCAGCCGCTGCCGGAAGAAGCGCTGTACCCCATCTTCTGCCAAAAGCTGGCGCACCAGGAGTTGGACAACGACACCCGCTACATTGATATTCCCGAGCCGGTGCTCGATATGTATAAGCTGTACCGTCCGTCTCCGCTGTGCCGCGCATATAATCTGGAGAAAGCGCTGGACACCCCGGCTAAGATTTACTACAAGTTTGAGGGTAACAACACCTCCGGCAGCCACAAGCTGAATTCCGCGATCGCGCAGGCGTACTATGCCAAGGAGCAGGGTCTCAAGGGTCTTACCACCGAAACCGGTGCCGGTCAGTGGGGTACTGCACTCTCCGAGGCATGCGCATATTTCGGACTGGATTTGAAGGTATTCATGGTTAAGGTTTCCTACGAGCAGAAGCCGTTCCGCAAGGCCATCATGCAAACCTTTGACGCAAATGTAACGCCGTCTCCGTCCAATACGACCGAGGCAGGCCGCGCTATTCTGGCACACGATCCGACCACCGGCGGCTCGCTCGGCTGTGCGATTTCTGAGGCCGTTGAAGTAGCTACTACGCACGAGGGCTACCGCTATGTACTCGGCTCCGTGCTCAATCAGGTGCTGCTGCACCAGTCCATCATCGGTCTGGAGAGCAAGCAGGCTATGGAGATGCTCGACGAGTATCCGGATATCGTAATCGGCTGTGCCGGCGGCGGCTCCAACCTCGGCGGCCTGATCTCCCCGTTCATGCAGGATAAACTGCTCGGCAAGGCCGACCCGCGCATCATTGCGGTTGAGCCTGCGTCCTGCCCGTCGCTTACCCGCGGCAAGTATGTTTACGATTTCTGCGATACCGGCCACGTTACGCCGCTGGCCCGCATGTACACGCTCGGCAACGGCTTCATGCCCGCGCCCAACCACGCAGGCGGCCTGCGTTACCACGGCATGAGCCCGATCCTCTCCAAGCTGTACCACGACGGTTATATGGAGGCGGTTTCCGTCAAGCAGACCGACGTATTCGACGCGGCAGTTCAGTTCGCCAAGGTGGAGACCATTCTTCCGGCGCCGGAGTCCAGCCACGCCATCCGCGCCGCAATCGACGAAGCGCTCAAGTGCAAGGAGACCGGCGAAGCTAAGACCATCCTGTTCGGTCTGACCGGTACCGGCTACTTTGATATGGCAGCATACGAGGCGTATCACAACGGCACCATGCGCAACCACATCCCCACCGATGAAGAGCTGCAGATCGGCTTCGATACCATTCCGCCGCAGGAATAAAACGCCATATAAGGTATATGGCAGACCTCCAATTTCTCTGCTGTATATAGCCGCCTGTTCCCCCACAGGCGGCTTTGTTTTGCCGAAAACAGGTTTCCGAAAAAACTTTCAAAAAATCTGAAAATAATTGTTGACATTAGGTCGCACCCGTGATATTATAATAAGGCAGTCAGCGAGAGCGACAAAGCGAAACGCCGACAGCGAAAGAAAATAGATCTTGTATGCGCCAGTAGCTCAGCTGGATAGAGTGTTTGGCTACGAACCAAAAGGTCGGGGGTTCGAATCCCTTCTGGCGTACCAGATCAACCGGTTATTTCGTAAGAAATGACCGGTTTTTCTTATTTTCTGTACAAATTAAAATTGCAGAAAAAAATTTTTACCGTCTATTTACCGTCCATGCGGACATAGCAAAAGCCTCAGACATTTTACCGTCTGAGGCTTTTGTTTATCTTCTTTTCGCTGCAAGTGCTATAAACTGATTTTCCAAATTATATCGGATGTCAGCTTCCGTCATCTGGGTCAAAGGACGAGTCACTGTCATCGGCAGAGCCTTGATTGCAATAAATATCTCTGGGTATTTTGCATTGTTCTGCATAACTTGCCTTTGTGCAGAATTGTAGTCAAACGGTTCTTTCTTCCATTCATCCCATGTGTCTAAAATATCCTTTTCCAAATCAGTAAGATATTGCTTTGCTCTCAAAAGAGCAATCAATATACTATAATCCATCAACAGCCCTCCTCGTTATCCGGCAGCTTTCCAGACTGTGCCGCCAGTTTCTTTTCCTGAGATTTTACACGCCGCTCCAGCTTTTTAATATCTTCCGCAGGCGGCAGATTCTCCGGCTGAATGCCACGCTGTCCAAGCATATCGCGCACAGAGCGATTATTCTGCACGTGCTCACCGGTAATATCGCGTTCTCCTCGAAGATCTTTTTCCTCTACATTGTAGTTGGTCATTTCTGCCGCAAGGTTCTTCGCTGCAATGGAAAGCGTCGGCAGAAAATCAGCCAGTGGGCGACCGTCCTTTACGCCAAGCCGCTCTTTCATCTCCTGTGTCGTATAACCGCCAAACAGCGCCTGATCGCCTTTAGAGCGAATACGGCCGAATCCTGCATCATCTACACCGCGCTCATAAATGTTCTGTGAAAGCCGCTTTTCCGATTCTCGCAATCTGCCGCGCGCCTCTGTGCGCTCAATCAGAGAAATACGTTCTTCGATCAGTTCCTGCTTGCGGGTCTGAACAGCAAAATAGCTTTGTGCAAATGCAATTTCTTCTTTTTTCGGATCGCCGTTCTGTGCAATCAAATAGCAGGCATATCGCGTCAGCATATAGTCCTTGATTCCTCTCTGCGAACCGCTTCCCAACTGAACCATTTTCGTGACCTCACGAAAATGGTCTGCCACTGCTATCCCGCTTGTTTCACAGGATTCGATAGCACGAACGATTGCTTTCGCAAAGTTCTCCCATCGTTCATATCCGAGGAGCGACATCAGATCGCGTGCATACCAAAATTCAACACCCGCTTCTTGATCGCTATGTATTACAAGGTCAAACCGTTCTTTGATTTGACCGACTCTCCTTTTATCCATTATTTATCCTCCAGTATATTCAACATTAGCTTTTCTGCTTTGTCTTAGACTCTTATAGTTATATTATATTATTCAAAGCGAGTTTCATCAAGCCAAGGAAATCGCCGAAACCGGCCTGCTTCAGACAGGTTTCGACGGGTTTCCCATGTTCACGCGCAACCAGACCACCATACAGCCCAAGACGGTTATCCCTGTTTTCTGTGCAAAATCACATCAGCAAGACATGCGCTGGCCTTGGTGCGCTCGGCCTCGATAATATGCGCGTAGATATTATCCGTTGTGCTGACCTGACTGTGGCCCAGCATATTGGCGACCGTCACCACATCAATACCATTCGCAATCAACAGCGATGCTGCTGTATGGCGAAAAGCGTGCGGATTGATATGCGGCAGATTATGCCGTTTGCTGAACTTAGTCAGCCATGAACCAATGCTGTCCGGATACATCGGCAGGCCATTATCCTGTGTGAACACAAAGTCAGTATCCTTCCAGTGCTCCCCTTTTACCAACCGCAGCTGATTCTGTTCAGCGCGATACCGGCGCAGCATCCGAAGTGTTTCGTCTGGCAGCGGAATATAGCGAACATTGCTCGTCTTGGTGGTATCTTCATACAGGCCGCAGTCTCCTGCATACAGCAGATTACTGTCGATCTTGATTCGATAATTCTCCCAATCGACCTTGCTCCACTTCAAGCCCATAATTTCACCGCGGCGGCAGCCGGTTACAATCAGCAAATGCGTAATCATGCGCCACTTCAACGGTTCTTCCTCTAACGCTTTGAGAATCTCTGCCAATACCTCCGGTTGAAAGTAATTGACCTCTTTGCGCTTGACCTTCGGCGGCGTTGCCCGCGCTGCTGCATTATACGGAACCAGCATCTCACGCTCAGCCTGTGCCAGCACCACCCGAATAAAGCGATGATATTCCTTGATGGTCTTATTAGAAAGCGGCTCCATTGTCTTACCGACAATAAAGAGCTTGTCCAACGGTTCCTGCAATGCCTCTGCCATACGCTCTGCACTGTCCAACTGGATATTTTGTCCGCGACAGGCTACCGTTACCGTAGTATGCGAAACATGCGCCTGCTTTGCCAGTAAACTGCGCGATATATGATGTTTCTCCAGATATACGCCTAAATCCAGTTTGGTATGTACCCGCAGTTTTTTACTGCGGACACCCTTTTCCATCAGCATTTTATAGAAATTATTCAAATGCTGCGGACGAATATCTGTCAGCCGCATATATCCGATTACCGGAACAATTCGCCCCATCAAGTAACGATATGACCGAATCGTGCTGTGTTTGACGCCGGTCCGCTCTTTCAGATCAATCACATAGGCCGCATACTCAGCAAAAGTCTGCTTATTGTCGATCAGAAAGCCCTGCTGAATTTTCTGTTCAAACTCAACTGCGATCTTTTGCGCTTCCCGCTCGGCACGTTTTTCCGACCAGCCCTCCGGAACACGCCAAGTTTTATAGTGCCGTATCTTGCGATAGTGCAAATCATAACCGCAATGTACGGTAATCAGATAGCTTACGCCACGTTTTCCTTCTTTTCGCTCAATGGTTGCCATATTGATCCCTCCTCATGGCAAGGGAGCGTACGCAACCGGTGTACGCTCCCCCCATTGTTTTCTTACTGCTGCATCAGGCGCAGAATCTGACGCTTTACTGCTTCGGGCGGCTCAGTACCCTCCTGCAATACCTTGATGACATTCGGATAGTACAGCAGTGCCTTATTGCCCGAATATGCGGCTTTCAGCGCACCGCTGCGAACTAAGCCGCGCAGCATGCAGACCGATACATGGTATCCTTCCTCCCGCAGGCGCTTATGGGTATTGGGAATGGTATCCACTTCAGCAAAACCCTTGTACATAATAGTTTCCTCCTTGGTATCATATATGATTATAATATATCATTACAGTATACTTTAGATGCGGACCCATCCGCCAAATCGCACAATCCTGCCAGATTGGCCGGATCAGCCGCATCTTTTTTAAATTATTTTATCCGAATACCGCGATAACCACGCTGCGAGTTCTGCCGAAAGGTATCCAGCGGTACTTCGCGTTTCAGAATCGTCGAAAACGCCTTGATTGTTTCAGCTGAGTAGCCGTTACTCTGACAGAAACCGCAATAGCACGCATACAGTTCCTGCGTCATCGCCTGTGCATCCGGCACAAGTTCACAGCACTCATCTACGAACATTCGCACCTTTTCATTGGGTGAAACCGGAATATAACCGTTCTTCAGCTCCTCTGAGCGACGGCATGCCGGGAAACGCATATTGTTATCAAGAAAAGCCTTGTAGTGTTTAAGCGCTCGCAAAATGATGTAATCCGAGCGGTCAAGCAGCTTTTCCAGCAAATCAGGATCCCGATCCTCTTTCTCCACTCTGTTTTCAAACGGCACCAGTACCATCCGCGTCCAGAACGCATCGTCGTTCTCACGCAGGCGAGGCAAATGGTTGCCAGCAAACAGAAATTTGATGAATCTGGATTCCAGACGCTCTACCGGTCCGAACTTCTTTTCAACCGTTACAACATCACTGCCGCCGCTCGTAAGCTGCTTAAACACACCGATGTTGCGGATTACGACGCTCGGCTGATCCAGACTGATGTTCGCTAGTTTACCACGTAGTTCAGCTCCGTGGTACTTCGCATCCACTTCATTCAGCAAGATGTTCGCGCAGTTTTCCGCACCAATCAGCCGCGTAACCAATGTACCAAACAGGCTTTTTCCCGTATCCGGAGGGCCAAAAAGGTAAAAGAAAGCCTTAAACTTGGCCTCAGTGCTCAACATCACACCCAACGTTGTCCAGATGAGATGCTCGATTTCCTTATCACCGCCGGAAGCCTGCGTGAAAAAATCATCGACCACAGCACGTTCTGTGTCATTGAACTTGATCTTTTTGCCCTTTTTAGGCCGAAATTTTGCCGCATTTGCAGCAATATAGCAATCCATCGGGCATCCATCGCGCATATGACCGGTTTGAACATTATAAATGCCGTTCGCGAAAATAACATCGTACGGGTTATAATTTATCTCCTCCAGATCGATCTGTAGGTCTTTTTCCGTCTTCAGTTGGGTGATAGCACGCTTCAGAAAGGCCATCGAAATATCCTTTCGCAAATCCCGCGGCAGCGCCGCCTTGATTTCGGTTAGGATTTCTTGATCGCTGAGCAGGCGGTAGCACGGCGCCTGAAACAGATACAGACGTCCGCCAACGATGGCCATCGGAATGAGTTTTTTGATGTACTGCGTAAAAGCGTACTCGCTCTCGAGCAAGTCCACCGAGGCCCGTCCCACTTGTGGACGAATCTGTGAACTCGGAACGACAGTTTCTTCCTCTTCCACAGAATCCGGCATATCCGGCTCATCCGGCAGCTCATTGTGCCAGTTGATACGCGGGCTGTTTAATGCTTTCAGAAGCATTTTTTCACCTGCAGCAACCGAAACCTGCGTATCATCCACGTCAGGAATCAACGCTTTATTGCGGTCACTCCTTAAGACAAGCTGCGGGGATTCCACCAGTTTCTCATCCAAGGATTCGCGCACAACTGCTTGCGTCTTATCTCGATCGTGTGCCAGCACCGGTTCTGAGCACATCTGAGACACTGCAGCAAATACATTATCCTCCTCGTCGGGAACTAACCTCTTGTTTTTATCGCTTCGCAGCCGTAATGCCGTCTGAGAAGGCAGTTCCTTACTTTCAAATCGTCTATTTTTGTGCCGTATTACGCGTTTTTCAATCATTTTCTTTATCCTCCAGCTCTTTCTCGATACGATTGAACTCCAATTCCTGCGCCTCCGGCACGAGACGCGAAAGCACCGCTTGCAACTCAGGTTCATCTGTATACGCGAAGTGAACCCCCTTATCCGACGATGCTGTTAGCACGAACTGATATCGATGATGTCTCGCATGTACCACAAAATCGGAAACAAATTGGAAGACCGGCTTCCCCTTAGAGTCGGAGTCGCAAGCAAACAGATGATCGGGATCATCGGTGTCAATAAACAGCCCAAATATCCGATTCTCCTCACTATTTCGAACATCAGGAGCGTGAAACTGGCTTAAATGATTGCCACCTCGCTCGAAGGCATCCACCCTGTATAGCGGAAACGCAGAGCCTCCGATAAACAGCGTCGCATGTTCTCCGTCTGCATCGCGCTGTGCGAGTAACGCGATATATTGTTGCGAGGTCTTGTCCGTCTGCGCTGCTCGGAGAATTCTCAACGCAGGCTCACGGATATTATCACTCATCTCATCATATGCAAGCATTTTACATATCTCCTTTACATGAAATCGAACGGGTGGCCACCGCTTGTCTGTATCTTTCCAGCTGATGACTAAATCATAGCATATTCGTTTCATCGAGTAAAACGAGTGTTTTTTAGTGATTACACGGTATATTTTGATATATACGTCGAAAATCTAGAACTTTTCGAATGTCCTTTTTCTTTCTCTTCCTGTGCAAATAACAATTCCTTAAATTTTATTTTTTATCGTTTTCGTTGCAAATCATTATACCAATACGTAAAAAGATAGGATGCTAGTTTTAGCATCCTATCTTTGTGTATAACCCCTAGGGCAATTTCTTATCGAAAAACTATCATATCAGTTATTATTGCGACCGTTCACTTATTCCTAACTGATTCCTTAGAAAATCCCTATATTCCTTCTTGATTTGTTGAAAATCGCCACCTTGGTGAATCGCTTTCCACCAAACAGCACTAGATTGAATCACAGCCTGCGCCTCCAGCAGAGGGGCATTCCCCAACTCTGTAATAGTAGTATCTCCTGTAATATCTGGATGCATTGCCTCATCAGTCAAGAACTGCTTAATAGCTCTGAGGCTATACCTATCCGTTTGATTCTTTCCTACTTCATCCATAACCTCATCAAGTTCTGTATCTTCTTTATCTTCGACTACCGCAGTAGCACTATCCTTTAGGAACTGAAACATTTCTTGATATAGCGCAGCTTGCTTTGCCTCATCGTCCGCCTCTATAGCTTTACGCACAGCTAATGTATCTGTCTGCACTTTTTTGTCATCCTTATAAATTTCTTTGGACACTGCGCGGATACCCCGTACCCACTGTGTAAGTTGTGAAAATGAGCAACACCAATAAATCGGTCGGCTCAATACATTCCATGTGTCATCAGCTGTATTGAATGCTTTTTCCTTAGCTTCCTCGATCCATGGTATTTCCCGAGTTGCTTTTATGTCCATATCTTCAGAAATCATTTGGATAGATCCCTGAATAATCTTATTTACACATATGATCAGCGCAGTCATACACACCATATACTGAAACCCCGAATGGTCAATAGCCGCGTCACCATATTCATGATATAAACGACGCCAAAACATACGCACACATGGATATTTAGCAAATTTGTCCGGAACTATCTTCATCGGAGGTGGCGCAATTCCATACACTGTATCTAGTCCAGTCAAAATTTGCATGAGTGTGTCATCGTATTTTTCTTCTTCTAATCCCAAAAGTTGTACAAAATCGCGAACCATGCATTCTTCCGCTTCATCAGATAACGATTCGTATTCATCTTCAAAATAACTGTAGTCAATATCTTCCTTATTTTTAGACTGTTGTGGTTTCTTAAGCTCCGTATACAGACGATCTCGCTTTTCTAATGCATAAACAAACCATGGATTATCATACAATAACGGTAAAATTGCCGCCCAATAAATACTTGATTTGTCTGCATAATTATATAGCAAGTAACTAACTCGCATAAAGTCTTTTTCCATCCACGAATAATTGTATCGTGCTTTTTTTCCGTTATCCTCATGTAACTTACGAACATGAGGATATGCATTTGCACGATTAAACAAATTCAAGTCTTTCTGGCCAAACAGCCAAATTGCATAGTCTGACAAACTGCTTCTAGGCGAGCTGTTCTTTTTATCATCATAACATTTTACTTTATCAGTAATAATAGCCGCTAGAACATCTGCACAAACAAACTCTGACAAAACCTCTGCCAATGTATGTTCTTCGTTTGCATACATAGTTTTCTGACTCTGTAACCATGTCCAAGCTTTATCAATATATGGTTTTAATGTCGGAAGCACTACCAATTCGCAATTAAGATTTTTTTGAATTTTCGAAGCGGAAGTTTCAAATTTTACCTTTTCAATCAAATTACTTAGCGAAGCCTTATTTATATCAAACAACTTTTATCCTTCTCTCTGGCTATGGCCAGTTATTTATTTGCATATATTGTACATCACTTTTCAAACAGACTCAAGATGCAGTATCCGCAACATATACTTTTTCGTTGATATATTATATCTATATACAACGAAAAAGGAGGAAAACCAATGTCGGAGAACTGTTTTATATGCGCCTGCTGTGGGAAAAGCAAACCGAACACGCAACGTATTCTTCTCGGTACAGATGTGCTGTGCTACGCCTGCGCCGAGGAGTACACAACCCTTTGTGACCGCTGCGGCGAGCGGGTATACCGCAGAGATGCTCGACAAGTCAATAACCGCACAGTTTGTCCACAATGCTGTGGACAAATCCAGAAGAAATCCCACTGAAAGAAATGCTTTCAGTGGGATTTTCGCGTTTTAAGGAGGAAATTATGTTTGAAAATCCTAAGTATGTCACACGCGGCGTGCAGAGCGAAATACCAGATGCTTTGATGCTTCTCATGTGGCAAATGATTGCTGTTATGCGGACTGCACAAAAAGATTATCTGCAAGTATTCACATTGACGAAAACGCCGACAGGACAGCACATCGTCCACACGCAGGAACAACCGATGTACCGGTATGAACTTGATGTGCATTGCAAGTGCGCGGTAGATGCTAAAGTGTATGTCATTGATGATGAAACGCACAGCACTATGCTGTTAACTTCGGAGTATTAACCAACTGAAATGGAGGAATTACCAATGAAAGAAACTCGAATTTGTGCTAATTGTGGTATCGAGCACCCGCTCGATACGATGTACCAAGTAGAAGGTGACTGGCTTTGTGAAAGCTGTGCTGACCGTCTGACCGTAGTCTGTGACCACTGTAATGAGCGAATTTATGAGGAAAACGCCGTCGAGGACGATACACACACGCTCTGCGATCACTGTTTTGATGAGTATTACATCCGCTGTGAGGACTGCGGCCGCATTATCAGCCGCGACCGCGCCTATTGGGACAACGACGACAATGCCTACTGTTCGTCCTGCTGGGATGAGCATTGCAACATCATTCACGAGTACAATTACACGCCCGACCTCGTGTTTCACGGCAAAGGCCTGCGTCATTTCGGCGTTGAGCTCGAAATTGATGACGGCGGTACAGTAAACAGCAACGCGCAAAAGTTGCTCGATATTGCGAACAAGGACGCCGAAAATCTCTACATCAAGACGGACGGCAGTCTGGATGAAGGTCTAGAACTTGTTACGCATCCCATGACATTGGAATACCATCTGAATGAAATGCCGTGGAAACAGGTACTCTGTAAAGCACAGCGCATGGGGTATCTCAGCCATGCGGCAGGCACTTGCGGCCTGCACGTTCACATCTCTCGCCTTGCGTTCGGCTGCACCGACGAGCAGCAGGAAGCCGCGATTGCTCGCCTGCTGTACTTCGTCGAGAAATTCTGGGCAGAGCTGCTGCGCTTCAGCCGCCGCACCCAGTCCCAGATGAATCGCTGGGCGGCACGGTATGGAATCCGTCTTACGCCATCCGAGCAAATGAGCCACGCAAAGAATTCCTGCGCTGGACGTTATACGGCGGTCAATCTCACGAACGCGGATACGGTCGAAATCCGGATGTTCCGCGGCACGCTCAAGCTGAATACCCTCAAAGCCACCTTGCAGATGGTCAACCATCTCGTCGAGGTGGCTGTTTCTATGTCCGATTGTCAGGTACAGGACATGAGTTGGTTTGATTTCCTTGACGAAATCAAAGAGCCGGAACTTATCCAGTATCTCAAGGAACGCCGTTTATATGTCAATGAACCCGTTACTGCTGGCGCAGAGGAGGAATAATATGTGCAGTTTATTCGGTTTAATCGACTTTAAGGAGTGCCTGAGCACCCACACGAAGAACAAAATCTTGAACACGCTCGCCAGAGAGTGTCAAGTGCGCGGCATGGACGCGACGGGCATCGCCTACAATTTCAACGACCGCCTGCGGATTTACAAGCGTCCGATTCCCGCTCGGAAGATGAAGATTCATATTCCGCACGGTGTAAATGTCGTGATGGGACATACCCGTATGACGACACAGGGCAACGCGCAGTTTAACCAGAACAATCATCCGTTTCTCGGTAAAGTTGACGGCAATCCATTTGCTCTTGCACATAACGGTGTACTCTGGAACGACAAAGAACTTCGTGTAGCAGAAAACCTGCCGCTGACGAGCGTTGAAACGGACAGCTATATTGCCGTTCAGCTTCTCGAGCAGCAGAAAGCCCTCGACTTTGACAGCCTGAAAGCTATGGCTGAAAAGGTCGAGGGTTCATTTGTGTTTACCGTTCTGGATAAGGATAACGCTATCTGGTTCATCGTTGGCGATAACCCGCTTTGCGTTATGTTCTACGATGGTTTTCTGATTTATGCTTCAACGCAGGAAATCCTCTGCAAAGCTATAAAGAAGCTGCGGCTGAAAGCACCCACTGACATTCTCGAACCGAAGGAGGGCGAGATTTTGAAAATCGACCGAGCGGGACAACTCACGACCGGAAGTTTCACACCGAACACGACTTTCGAGCGTTGGTGGCGTAAGTATCCGTACTATCGCAGCTACTACGAGGATACGCCCGCAAACTACGATGACCTGTTCAGCGTTGCCAAGGCATTTGGCGTTTCGGCTGATGAGATACAGGCTTTACTCGACTACGGCTGCTCGGAGGAGGAGATTGAGGAAATGCTCTACGATCCGACCCTGCTCCACGAAATGACCGGTGAGCTGCTCTACGCATATTAAGAAAGGTGGTGACCCAATGAAGGTAATCAAAAACACATTGCTGTTCGGCATTAAGGTTGTCGCGGCGGTGGCGGCAGCAATCCATGTGCTGCGTGACAAGGATGTGTCCAAATAACAAATCAGCCTTTTCTGTGCAAAACAATACAATAAACTGCACAGAAAGGCTGATAGGCATGACTCTGAACCAATATCCCGATGTTTTGACACTGCATGAGTGTCAGCAGATTTTGCAGGTCAGCCGCGGCACCATGCTGCGGCTTCTGCATGAAAACGAAATTCCGGCGTTCCGCGTCGGAAATCGCTGGCGTATTCAGCGCAAAGCAATGCTCGAATTCATCGAGCGTGACGAATACTGAAAGCGACAAAAATGAACAGTTCCGTTTGGGTATACCTATACGGAACGCTTGGAAATTGTCCCGTTTAAGTCGGTTTTGGAGTTTTGGAACGTCCCGAAATTTCAACCGACTTAAACGGGAAATCCTTTTTTGACAGGAGAACGTACTATGAAAATTGGTTATGTGCGTGTCAGCACAGAAGAACAAAATACCGCAAGACAGGAAATTATGCTCCGTGAACTCGATGTCGATGAGCTGTTCATCGACAAGGCCAGCGGCAAGAACGCTGACCGTCCCGAACTGCGTCGTATGATGGAATATGTGCGGCGCGGTGATACTGTTATCGTCGAGTCCATCAGCCGCTTTGCCCGCAACACTCGTGATTTGCTTGATCTGGTAGAGCATCTGACCGAAAAGCAGGTCGAGTTTGTCAGCCGCAAAGAAGCGATCGACACCACCACGCCGACCGGCAAGTTTATGCTGACTGTATTCGCAGCAGTCGCAGAGTTGGAACGTGAGTACATCTTACAGCGCCAGCGAGAGGGTATCGCTATCGCCAAAGCTCAGGGTAAATATCGCGGCAAGGCCGCGAAGGACTATCCCGATTTTGAGCGCGTTGTCGCCCGCTGGCGCAGCGGTGAGATTACCGCTGTACAGGCGATGAATCTGCTTGGCATGAGTAAAACGCGGTTTTACGCAAGGGCTAAGCTACTGGATAAGTAACCGAAAAGCCGTATGCTTTATCAGCATACGGCTTTTCTTAACGATAACTTAATTCTGAAGCATAAACATTATATCTATTCTTTTTATATCTCAATTTACCCTTATGTAATCCACTCAACTGGAATTAACTTGTCGTTATTTCCTCTCCATCTTTCAACAAGATGAGAAGAATGCACATCGCCCCATATATCTTCATCGGCGTGTTCTGTCACAATAATTTGCACATTTTTTTGTGTATCATGAAGAAATTTATCCATCGCAATAAAAATCTTCTGAACTGCCCGCTTATCCTCGTCAGCAATTTGTGCATTTTCTTCCGACAAAGTACTGTTACGAGAATTCTGAGGAAAATATACTTGGCTCGGCTGATCAAAAATAACAAAATTAGGAATAACAACGCTTCCTCGAGTTTGAAAGAACTGTTGAAACGCTAAGATTGTTGCAATATGATAAGCAAGCCAATTGGAAGCACTTCCAATTTCCCAAAGATAATCATCACGACCACTTGCATTTTTTACCTTAAGCGTCAAATCTTTAATTACAAATTCGACCGGATTATCAGGATATTCAATATCTAAATTTTTGATAATCTCCACAATTTTTTGGTTAATATACTTTGTGGCAGCATCAATTTTTTTACGAATCTCAGATTCATGTACGATACCTTCCAAATCATGAATCCTATGTTCTAAATCATTTAACTGATTTTCAAGATCACTATTTTTCCCTATTCGTTGAAAAGTCTGGACACTTGCCTCCACCTTTCCGAGAAAATATGACATTCCTGCCAAAGTATATTTTTTATTCGATATGATAGTATTTCTTCCACTTTCTTCACGAATACGTTTCCGAATTGCATTGAGTTTTTCAGTATAATATCCAATTTCAGTTTCAACAACTTGTAATTCTCTCTCGAAGGCTGCAGGTATATTCTGCATATTCCCTGCAGATTGCTCAATTTCCTTAATAGCTTGACATAGTACATCTAACTCTTCAGTTACACCTGAATGCGAACTATTGCAAAAAGGACATATGCCATCTGTCCCAGCAAGTGTCTTCAGCCAAGTTGATATTTCAAGCCGTTGAAGTTGGACTTGTAACGACTCTTCATATTGTCCTACAGATTGCCGTAGTTGGAGCATTTCGGTATGTCTCTTTTGAAGAGCAAAAAGTTGCGAAGCAATATGTTGTTCTTCTTTGCGCAGTTCAACCAATTCAGCTGATAAATCCTTTATATTTGAAGCAATTAATTGAGTATCTGTTTCTGCTCTTTCAACTATTGATTCAAGTTGCTGAACCTGATCATCAAAACTCAAACCCTCATTGAAATGAACGGTTGTCAATCCCATATCTTTTGCTTGAGCTAACCAACCCGCAACTTCTTGTTTCCATCCCTCTGAAACATCCTTGATCGTCTTAATATCACGAAGCAAGCGATCTCTCTGCTTCTTTAACTTATCCAGTTCTTGCCTTGCAGCAAGAACTTTTGAAGTTACAGCCCCCAAAGCATACGGAAAAATATTAATTAACTTCTGCCTATGTTCTGTTGTATCCGCTTTATAAAATAATACATCAGCATTTGCCACAATATTCTGTGGTTGAAACAAAAATGCCATGAAATCTCTATATGATGGATGGGATGAGAAATTGTTAGATGTAGGATCAAGGTCTAAAAACGACATCGAAAACAACTCATTCAAAATATTTTTTACTTCCGTACAAGTTGTATTAGTTGCAATGGTTTCTGGAATTATAATCTCCTTATTTTTAAGAATAAACATATCTCCAGTTGCCATTTGATTTCCAGGCTCTCGTCTACAAAGTAATAACTGTTCCTCTTCAAGACTAAATAACACACCAAACCATGCACATGCATTTCGTATTGTATCAACAGGAATAGTACATTTCGCAGAGCCCAGACAATAATCAATAATTGGAATAATTGCAGATTTTCCAGTTCTCGATGTACCAGTAATAATGTTTATTTTATCTGGCTCAAACTTCACCCGCCGATATGTTAGATTTGTTTTCTTTGGCCATAATAATATGCTATCTATATAAAATTTCATGCTAAAATCTCACTTTCAACCATTCACATATTTCAAGCAGACTCAATTCTGAACACCACATTCCCAACTTTTCTGCAGCGTCCAGCAAATCTTTTGTCGAAGGGGACAACCTAGGTTTCCTTGTATGTGCTAGCGGAAAAACTTGGGCAGTTAAAATATCTATAGAAAATAGCCTTGCAGATATACCAATATTAAAGGAGGACAACGTCAAAGGACGTAATTCTATAGCACTTTTGTTGATAGTATATAAATCATCGTTTTTCTTATCCTTAAACAACTTTTCTGATACTTTTGAAAGCCCTTTCTTTTTCTGCGTGGATTTAATGGCAGTACATAAGTCTTCTCGAAGAATAATCGGTAACACAATAAATAGCAGCGGAAATGGAATCATCTTATTTTCCTTGAGATAATATCCATAAATAAATTTCCATAAAACCGCAGCACCAATAGCTGGATTTTGAACATAATATACTTCACGATCTATGTTATTTATCACCTTCATCATTTCCTTCCAACAACTCAATATACCGAGGATGCCACCCTATAGTCGGTCGATCAGATGGCTCATTTGCCAATGCTTGAAGCGAACCACTACCAAAAAAGCTTGGAACATCTCTCCCAAGGAGCCGATGAGTTATCGCCTGACCTAAGCATCGGCCATACAAATCCTTTCCTTTTCCAATATCATCAACAAGCATATTCAAACATAGTTTCTGAGTTTTCCATAGCCTTTTTAGACCATCATGATAATCAGTAAGGTTTTCTTTGTTAATAAGCCCCTTTTGAGCCCAAGCTGTTTTTTCCGCGCTTGTTCTTAGAAAATCACTGGCAGCTTCAAAAATATATGCTTTATCCACATCAATTAATTCAAGTTGCCTGATATATGTATCATGCCGCTCTACTTCAGCAGTCGTCTGATTAGTTTCAGGTTGAACCGAAACTGCACTCAGTATTACTTTTTGATCTCTGCTTCTAATCTGTAAATCTAAAGCCGACCTGTAATCTCTTGACGAAATATATGCAGGTTTGTTCTCCTTAGTCTGCTGATGTATCTGTTCACTTACCCATCCCAACATGGATTCAAAAAGTTCTGTTGCATATTCAAAAGGAATTGATTGCATTTGAAACCTTTTAAACAGCTTTTGATCGTATGTATCTTCATGAATATCAATTTCCATGAGAGAAATAACCTTAATAACCGTTTCTTTATTTTCAAGCGCAAAGCAATAATCAATATACGGTTTTATCGTCTTACTAATTGATCGACTCTTTTCCACATCTTTAGTTTCACCAAATAAACTTTTTCTGGCATCTTCCAATGCTTTTGTTGCCTCGACTTTATCTTTTGCTTCTGCAAATAAGGTAGGAATAGTGCCTGCTTTTAAGGGGTGAGATGAAACAACAATATACTTTAAAACAACCTTATGAGGATATTGCCCATGAGTAAAATAATTGCACCAGTTATAAATTGTTTTCCAAAAAGCTTCCGCTCTATCTGTAACTGGGTTATTATTAGATAATACACTTTTGGTTTGCTCAGCAATTAAGAGGCCTTCTTTTTCCACTGCTACATCATCGTACGCCTCAACGCTGACAATACGTTCATCTAGGGAAATTAACTCATAAAGAGCATGGCGTACTTGTAGCATATATCCTTCCAGTTTGTCTGGAACATGCGTGTTGTCGGGCATATATTCACCTCGTTTATAAGAACAATTTACAAACTGTATAAAAATACCGTATGGGATATTCCCATACGGCTTGCCTTGGCGGCACGAAGGCCCACCGTTAATTAATTATAATGCAACATGAGAGAAATTACAATGGCTATAGCATGTTACATTTATTAAAACACGTCTCAACTGCTATTTATCAGACCATATATACCCCTGTTGAACCAGATCTGGGTCATTTCCCATCAATCAGTTAATACAATCAGGTTTCGTCTTCGTAAATCTCGTAAGACTTTATTGAATAGCTATTCTGGACAGTAAATATCATCAGCGTTTTCCTTAGCCACAGTCATCTCCCCAAGTTTTGCTATCTACTACTTCCGATTCTCATTGAAGTCAAACTGATCTATTGAACCACATTAACCATCTTTATGATTCATGGCACTAATAACCGTTTTCAGTACGGATTCCAAATAAGGAAGCTGACTCGGCGTTACACTCTCTATCATCGGCGAAAGCGCCTTGAACACCCAAAGTTTATCTTTTTTCTCCTGCTTACCAAACAAAATATAGTCGGTGGACAGGCTGAGCGTAGTTGCGATACGGCACAGTGTTGGAACGGACATACCCTTGGTACCCAATTCAATATCCGCACAAAACTTGGGCGTAATATCTAGTTTTTCGGCAAACTGCTCGCGTGTCAGTCCCAAATATTCGCGTTGCTTGCGGATACGTCCGCCGATAGCTACCCAGTCCATGCTGCTCCTCCGTTGACTCTTTTCGTTTAGTGTACCCCGGATAGTTCTCGCGAAGAATAAACTTTTAGTGTGGAAATATAGGAACTTTCGGTGTATAATGCAAATATACAGATTTCGACAATCGGAATCGCAATTGTCAAATTTATCATTCTTAGAACTTAATGATTATTTAGAATGGAGCAGGTCACTATGGGAAAACGAGAAAAGAAAATTGCAGTCATTCAGGAATATCTGCCACGTTGCAATTCTGTATACCCTTGTTATGTATACGGACGTATTCCGTCGGAATTGATTAACAACGCATGTATGACTTATGCTGGCAATGTCAGGAAAGAAGATGTTTTTGGCTTAATTGATGAAACCGTATTTAGCAGCGGTAAAAAGGGTTTTCTGTTCGCTGAGGATGGTTTCTACCATAGTGACGATAATTCTATCTGCAGATATGATGAAGGAATCAACTATCGTTCTCTTCCCTCGTCCTACAATCTGGCGGCATTTAACGAGCTGCTGACTGAGCTGTATCAGATTGAAACCGCACCTACTGGATGGGATATTGCAGGCGGACTTCTTGATCTGGCATCGAGCTTTCTGGATGGACTCAATGAAGAGCAGGATACCAGCAATGAATCGAATCAATCCGCCCAACAGCTGTCTGCAGAATCTGAGCCGCTGGCTTTATCTGATGGTAATGAAGCACTGGATATTGACGATGCACAAGAATATATCAAAGAGGTTTTACTGCAGGTCAACGATGTGCTAGAATATGATGAGGATGAACTCGATTCCTTTGTAGAAGAAGCGCAGTCTTTGATCGAACTGCTGGAAGAATCAGATGGCGAAATCGAACAAGAAATTGACGAACTATTGGCCGATGGCGAGAACCCCACACAGTTGCAGAAAGCCTCTGCAAAATGCTTACAGGGACTAGAGCTTTACCTGCCCGATTTAGAGGAAGATCCAGATAATTTTGAAACCTGTCAGCGTATCGTTAGAAAGTATCTGCAGACGATCAAGCAGGTGAGAACTCGTTTGAAGCAGCTTTAACAACACCAAGGAGGTTGGGAGCGGTGGACTCCGAAAAAAATAAAAGGGTATCCTCCCAGAGAAAGCTGAAAAATTCGCAAACTGCCGGAACGGTATACAGTAATGTAAGCTCCGGTGCTACTGTCTATGGCGAGGAAAAATTTCACGCTGTACGCGGACATGGCTTTGCAGCCGAGCGTGCCAATACGCTGTATGACCGATACACCGGACATGATGCGCGTATCCTCGGTGATGACAACGCGAAGAATGGTGCCGATCGTTTGGTGGACGGTGTGGAAATCCAATCGAAATATTGTAAAACCGGCGGTAAGTGTATTTCTGAATGCTTCGAAAATGGTCAATTCCGATACATGGGTTCAGACGGAAAACCAATGCAAATCGAAGTTCCCAGCGACAAATATGAATCGGCTATACAGGCCATGCAGGAGCGTATTCGTCGCGGTGAAGTCCCGGGAGTATCTGATCCTAATGAAGCACAACAGATCGTGCGTAAGGGACACTTTACCTACGAACAGGCAAAAAATATCGCAAAAGCCGGAACAGTAGCGTCACTGACCTATGATGCAGCAAACGGTATGATTATTGCATCCTCGGCCTTTGGTGTAACGGCTGTGCTTACTTTTGCTACTTCGGTTTGGAACGGTGATACGCCTGAAATCGCTCTAAAGAATGCAGCGTACAGCGGTTTGAAAGTCGGCGGCATTTCATTTGTTACCGCTATTTTCGCTGGACAGCTCTCCAAAGCTGGACTAAACAGCTTACTGGCAGGAAGCAGCGAAGCTGTTGTCCGTGTGATGGGTCCGAAAACCTCAGCTCTGCTTGTAAATGCTTTTCGCCAAGGCAAGAATATCTATGGTGCAGCAGCAATGAAGAGCGCCTCCAAATTACTGCGCGGCAACATCATTACCGGCTCGGCCTCGGTTGTTATTCTATCTGCAGGTGATGTAGTGAATATCTTCCGCGGCCGTATTTCCGGAAAGCAGCTATTTAAAAATGTGACCAATACCGCATCCTCTGTCGCCGGAGGCACTGCTGGCTGGGTCGGCGGTGCCGCCGCAGGCGCTGCAATCGGTTCAGCAGTTCCGATCATCGGTACTGCTGTCGGCGGTGTGATCGGTGGACTGGCCGGAGCCTTTGGCGGCGGTGCGCTGGCAGGCAAAGCATCCTCGGCGGTGATGGATCATTTTATCGAAGATGATGCCGAGCAAATGTGCCATATAATCGAGCAGGAGCTGTTGGCGCTGACTGAGGAACATCTTATCACGCAAAACGAGCTAAAGACCATTGTTGAACGACTGGGGAGCAGCTTAACCGCAAAAACGCTCAAGGATATGTACGCCAGCAACGATCGACAGACTTTCGCCAGAAAATTGCTGTTGCCGCTATTTAAGGCCGTGGAGAAAGAACGGAAACCGATTCATATTCCCAACGCAAAGTATTGGCAGCGAAGCATGGAACTGGTGTTAGAGCAATTAAATCGTGAAACACCCGTACACGTTTGACTAATTCCACATGATTTGGAGGAAATTACACAATATTTTCTGCTTTCTATCCTCCAAATGTCAGCCACAGACTTCATGAAATACAAAAGAAAATCGTCCATTTTTACCGTCCATTAACCGTCCGAACGCTTTGGACACCATTAGCTTTTCCCAATTTCTAGCGTTCCGAAAAGCAGAAACCGACCCAAACGGGACGGTTTTACACGATATTTTACCTACCGAAACAGTTTCACAAGCGCTACGAACCAAAAGGTCGGGGGTTCGAATCCCTTCTGGCGTACCAGATCAACCGGTTATTTCGTTTGAAATGACCGGTTTTTCTTATTTTCTGATACATTTAAGGCAACGCCGCACAATTAAAGCAGCAGCGCTTTATTGTGCGGCGTTGCCCTAATACCATGACCGGTATGGCAGATGATTTTTGAACACTGTAATTTATCCAAATGAATCGTTTCTTCTTTACAAACCTAAAAAAAGAGATGGCAGAAGCATTTTTGCTTCCATCATCTCTTTTTCTTTATGTAACTTCTCGTATATCGTGTTGTGCTTGACACCTGCACGTTCTTTGACACCAATCACATCTTCGGCGTACTCACCGAAGATTTTGCGGTTGTCGATCTCGTAACCCTGTCGAATTTTTCTATATTCTTCAAATGTACCTTGACTACGGATCCACATTTCAATGCCTGTACCAAATATCTCAGCAGAAACATCCCCTCCTCCATCTGAAGACGGTTTGACCTCAGCCGTTCCCCTTTTCGGAGCTGTCGCCGGTCTCTGGTCTGCACTAGATCAGGAAGCAAGGGAACGGCAGAAGTTCAAAAAGGAAGGAAAAATAAAAGGACGTACCATGAAAGTACGTCCTTTCCCTTATTCTGCTTCCTGCAGATAATAGCCGATGCCTCGCTCAGAGATCAGCTCGGCCTTCGAGCCGACCGCACGCAGCTTGCGGCGCACAAGTGTCAGATAAACCTCGATGTTATTGTAGGTCGCGTCCCTGCCTGCTCCCCAGACCTTCTGGTGCAGCATTTCACGCGGCAGCACCTGTCCCGGTTCCCGCAGGAACATCTCTACAAGCTGCAGTTCCTTGCCGGACAGACGGACTTCGCCGTCATTGCTCGACAGCACACAACGACCGCGGTCGAGCGTCAGATCGCCGGCGGTCAGGATTTCACTCTGCATCATTCTCGGCCGACGTGCCAGTGCATTGACATGCGCCAGAATCTCATCGCTCTGGCACGGGCGCATGAGCACATTGTCCGCACCCGCATTCAGAATACGGATACGCGCCCGCGCGGTCGTGTGACCTGCCATGACGAGCAACGGTGTCATATCACCACTTTCTCGCAGAGAGCGCACCGCATCAATGGTCTTCTCATCCAGCTTAGTGGCATTGTACACGATTACATCATATATATTCTCCGAAATATCAAGCGTGTCGCTCTCCGGCTGCTGATCATACAGAATATGTTCATGCTTGAAAGTGGCGAACAGGCGCTCGTCCTGCTCTGCATTGATTAACAAAATACGCATGAGAACATCTCCTCCTATCGGTGTAACCATTGTGCCGAACTTGTGTGGATTTTTTGTGTATAGCTTATGGATAAATTGTTAAATTGATTCTTTTTCATCAAGCTGCCGTCAAGCGATGCGGCAACCGATTTTCAACATCTGCGGAATATAAAAAGGGAGAAAACAGCGTTTTCTCCCTTTTTTACAATTTACAGAACGATAAGCTGCTTGGGTGCATCGGTCAGATCAATGCAGCCGTCCTCGATGACGTACAGCATATCCTCAATACGCACGCCGAACCTGCCCGGCAAATAAATGCCCGGCTCTGCGGTGACGATACTGCCTGCCGGCAGCGGCGCTTCTCCGCGCGGAGAGGCAACCGGAGCCTCGTGGATCTCCAGTCCTACACCATGGCCAAAGCCGTGACCGAAGGCATCACCGTAGCCTGCCGCCTCGATAATCTTACGGCCTGCCGCATCGACGTCCCGACCGGTCACACCGGCCTTGCAGGCGGCAATGCCTGCAAGCTGTGCGTTCAGCACCGTGTCGTACACGGTCTGCATCTCGTCGGTGACATGACCGACCGCGACCGTGCGCGTCATATCCGAGCAGTAGCCGTCGTAAATGCAGCCGAAGTCCATCGTCACGAAATCGCCCGCTTCGATGGTCTTTTCACCCGGTACGCCGTGCGGTCTGGAGCTGTTCGCGCCCGAAACGACGATCGGATCAAACGACATGTTCTCCGCGCCGTAGTGCAGCATGAGGTAGGTCAGCCGTGCCGCGATCTCCTTCTCGGTCACGCCGACCTTGATGTCGTTCAGCACCTCCTCAAGCGCCTGCTCAGCGATTCGCTGTGCCGCAACGATCTTCTCAACCTCGTCCTCTTCCTTGCACATGCGCAGCTGCTCCACACCATCCTCGAGACGGACAGCTGTCGCGTGCAGCGCCGTGCCCCAGGACATGAACTCCGCATAGGTAAGCGTTTTGTCCTCGAGAGCGACCTTTTTTGCGCCGTCCTCGTCGAGCAGCTCATTGATGAGCGCAGAATAACTCTGCCCCGCCTTGATCTCGCGCACCTCAAAATCCTTGATGGCCGCGTGTGCCGCTTCGACATAACGGAAATCCGTGAAGAATACCGCCTGTTTGGCCGACAGGTACACCGCGCCTGCCGTCGAGTGAAAGCCGGTCGCGTAGCGGCGGCTGATCTCACTGGTCAGTACCAGCGCGTCATACGGCTGCTCGAGCAGCATGGCACGCAGTTCGTTTCTTTTCATGGTAATCGCCTCTTAAATATTAGCCGATGATGGATTTTACCGCATCCACGGCGAGCAGATAGCTGTGCTTGCCGAAGCCTGCAATGACGCCCGCACACACCGGTCCGATGACCGACTTGTGGCGAAATTCCTCGCGCGCGTGCACATTGGACATATGTACCTCCACGCAGGGCAGGCGCACAGCCGCAATCGCATCGCGGATGGCGTAGCTGTAGTGCGTGTACGCACCGGCGTTCATGATGATCGCATCGCAGTCCTCACGAGCCGCGTGAATACGGTCGATCAGCGCGCCCTCGGAGTTGGACTGGAATACCGCGCATTCCATCCCCAGTCGTTCGCACTTCTGTACAACCTCCGCGTTGATGGATGCCAGCGTGTTCGAACCATAAATGCCCGGCTCGCGCTGACCGGTCAGGTTCAGGTTAGGACCGTGGATCAATAATACCTTTTTCATACGTTTATACCCCTTTGCATAGTTCTACAAAGCGTCTCCGTAGGGCAAATGTCCTACTTTTTACTTTTCTGCCTGAGCCATAAAGCACTGCTTCATGGCGAGTGCGTCCTCCGCCTGCGTTCCGGCGGATTCGCAGATAAACGTCGGTGCGTAGCCGCGTGCGGCGGTTTCCTCAGCGACCGGCGTGAAATCCGGACCGTATACCGTATCCGCGAACGTCAAATGGCGCACCTCGCCCTTATCGTTATACTCGATATGAGAGAAGTGGGCGTGCAGCTTGGCGGTACGCTCATGACCGATGGTATTTTCCATCAAATCGAACAGTGCTTTCACTTCCTCGCGGGTGTTCATATGGCCGCCCGTGCGGCAGTTGAGATGACCGAAGTCGATGCACGGCAGCAGGCGGTCATCGGCAGCCACCAGCTCGCAGACCTCCTCGGCGGTGCCGAGCACGCTCTTTTTGCCCATGATTTCCAGACAGACCGTGCAGCCGGTCAGGTGGGCCTCATCCAGCGCACGCAGAATATTTTTTACGTTTTCGTGCGAGTTGCGCATAGCGCGGTCACGGGTCAGCTTGCCCTGACCGCCGCAGTGCACGACCATGCGTGTTGCGCCAAGCGGCACAGCCAGCCGCGCGGTCTCCAGCACATAACCGACGTTTTTCTCCATGCGCTCACTCTCATCGGACGAGAGATTGATGAAATACGGCGCATGAATGCTCATCTGAATGCCGTGCTGCTTGGCTGCCGCACCGATTTTGAGGGCGGTCTCCTCGCCGCAGCGCACGCCGCGTCCGCACTGATACTCAAACGCGGTCAATCCCATCTGTGCGAGCCATGCAGGCGCATCCTCGCTTTTCTTGAAGCCTGCGGCGGCAAACGACTCCGAGTTGCCCGCAGGACCGAATTTCGGCTCAGCCATGATGTGCTCTCGCCTCCATTCTGCGCCGTCCGCGCGCGATAAAACCGCGCTCAAGCTGATAGCGCACATTGATCCAGAAAAACCGGCGGTCGAGCGTTTCGACGTAGCAGGTCAGCGCGCCTGCGCGGTTGCCGCCGAACACGTCGGTGAAAATCTGGTCGCCGATGACGGCAATCTCGCGCATGGACAGGCCAAGCCGGTTTGCCGCCTTGCGGAAGCCGCGGGAAAACGGCTTTCCAGCATGGCTGATATAGCCCACACCGAGCGGCTCGCAGAACTTCCCTACCCGCTCGGGATGGTTGTTGGAGAACACCAGCACAGCAATGCCGGCATCCTTCAGCCGATCGACAAAGAGGTGCAGCGTATCGGGCGGCAAAGCAGCCTTGTGGGATGCCATTGTGCCGTCCAGATCGACCAGCACGCCGCGTACGCCGTGGGCAGTCAGCACCTCCGGCGTAATATCGTAAATCGAATCAAATACATAATCGGGAATCAGTTTGCTCATTCATACACTCCTGTTAATACCTGTATTCTAATTTAGCGTAATGCTACATATAGTGTAATGGAATTTATTCAAAAAGTCCAGAAAAGATAATTTTATCGCAAAGGAGTCGATCCATGATGGTCTACACGAAAAATCTTATTCTGGTATGCACCGGACGCGACACAACGAAAGCCGCTTCGCTCGGCATGCCGGTTTTGCAGCTTTGCCTTGGCATTTCGCAGTCCGGAGCGCTGCAGCGGCTCAAGGTGTCCGCGGTGCAGCGGCACTGCCTGCTCGGCGTGACCGACCCGCCGCAGGCTATCAACTTCTGCAGCGCCGAGCGCATTGCTGCCGATCTGGTTTTCGAGGCGCGGCGCACGGAAGCGCCCGGCGTATTCGCGGATTTTGAGCACGACACGCCGCTGAACCGCCGCCTGTTGGCCGCATTCGACGAAGCACTGTACGATGCGGATATTCCGCTGTATGTGCCGCTCGAGTGCGGACGCACGCTGTCGCACGCGATACTCACGGTCTCCACCGCGATTTCGGGCGGCAGTCTGACCGAGTACATTTCCTCCCTGCAGGGCATTTACAGCGCTGCGCGGATTGCCGCGTTTCTGCAGCCGGTTTCGCAGGATTTCACCCTGCCGTCACCCACGCCGAACGGCGTTTCGCTCAGTGCTGCAGCAAGAGCCGCGCTGCTCGCGCAGACCGGCGCGCAGCCGTTCTTTTCGCGCGAGCTGTGCGCGAAATACTTCACCTACATGAATGCAGACGGACAGGCACACTTTGTCCTGTACGACGATGATTCCACGCTGGCGGCCAAGCTGGCGCAGCTGGCAGGCTGCGGCGTGCAGAACGTGTTCGCGCTGTTTCCGGATGCGGCAGGGCTGCTGAAGCCGCAGACTTAATCCGTCGTGATATGCGCGGTCGCGGCGCGTACCAGCTTGATGAGATCCGCCGGTGCACATTCGATCTGGAAACCGATCTTGCCCGCAGAGACCATCACGGTCGGGACATTGTTCACGCTCTCGTCAAACACGGTCGGGAACGCCTTCTTCATGCCCACCGGCGAGCAGCCGCCGCGTACATATCCCGTAAGGCCCAACAGCTCCTTGACATGCACCATCTCGACCGACTTTTCGCCTGCCGCCTTGGCTGCTTTTTTCAGGTCAAGCTCCTTTGCAACCGGAATAACGAATACATGAAAGCCGCCCGATTTGCCTCGTGCAACCAGCGTCTTGAAGACCTGATCGGGGTTCTGGCCGAGCAGTTCCGCAACCGAAACACCGTCTACGGCGTCCTTGCCGTGCGGGTATTCGTGCGGCTTATAGGCGATCTTGTGCTGCTCGAGCACACGCATTACATTTGTTTTATCCGAAGCCATATTGTTCGCTCCTATCTGCAATTTATACAAATATTATAGACTTCACTTGTGCGATATGCAAGGGAATATCGGAATTGAAAATTGAGAATGAAGAATGGAAAATTATCGCGGCGGTTGAATCAATACGTCATTTGTAAATTCATTTGCACACGCAACCCGCAGGGGCGAACAGTGTTCGCCCAAGTCATCGTTAAATGGGTGCGGGAGCACACTGTGCTCCCCTACGGGGTAGACTGTACAGACATTGGACAACTGCGGTACCCATTTTGCCCGCCATTCATTCTCCATTATCCATTCTCAATTCAAAAAGGGAACCGAAATCGGTTCCCTTTTTGCTTACTGCTGCGGATTTTTCTTATGGAAGTTAAACTTCGGCAGCTTGATTTTCTTCAACAGGCCGGAAAGGCGGGCAGCGACGCTGTCGGTCAGCGAATAGTAAACCGGGGTGATGAACAGTGTTGCGATGGTGGAGATAACCATACCGGTCATCATAACAACACCCATCGGCTTCATCATTTCGGAGCCTTCGCCGCTCGAGCATACCATCGGCACAAGGCCGAGGATAGTGGTCATAGCGGTCATCAGCACCGGACGGACACGGCGCGGACATGCGTTCAGGATAGCCGTATTCTTATCCTCACCGCGCTGACGGCGCTGCAGGGTATAGTCGATCAGCACGATGGACGAGTTGACGACTGTACCGGCCAGAATGATAACACCGAGCAGTGCGACCATGGAAACATGATTTCCGGTCGGCCACAGCAGGATCATCGAGCCGAGCAGGCCGATCGGCAGGATCAGCATGATTGCAATCGGCAGCGAGAACGAGTTGAACTGTGTTGCCAGAATGAAGTATACCAGCATAATTGCCACCGCAAGGGCCAGCATCAGCGTACCGGTAGTCTCCGCGATCTGCGAAGCAGCGGTGTCGCCTTCGCCGACCTCTACGCCGTCCGGCAGCTCGTACTTGGCGACAATGTCGTCAACGGCTGCCTTAATGGCATTGCTGTCACCGGATTCGCTTTCACCGGTGATGGTAACGGTCTCCTTCTGGTTCTTGCGCGCGATGGACTGCGGGCTGAGCTCGGTGTACACATCCGCTACCATGGACAGCGGTACGGTGCCGCCGGTCATGGTCGGAATCTGCATGGAGCGCAGTGCGTCCAGACTGGTTGCTACATCCTCGTCGCCGGCAACGGTAACGTCGTATTCCTCACCGTTCATGCGGAGCGTGGTTGCGGTCGAGCCGGTCAGCTCACCACGAACCAGACCGCCAATAGTGGCCGCATTCAGACCGAAGCGAGACGCATTCTCGCGGTTGATCTTAACGGCAACACGCGGGGTCTGCTCGCCTGCCGAGGATTCCACGTTGATAGCATCCGGCAGTGCGCTGATCCGGTTTGCCAGATCGTCTGCCGTCTCAGCCAACTGGTCGTAGTCATCGCCGGTCAGCTCAACGCTGATGTCCGAATCCGTGGACATCGACATGGTGCTGCTGGTCGAAACCGTCAGTTCACAGCCTGCAATATCCTGCAGGTCACGGCGCAGCTGCTTGGCGATATCCGCTGACGAGCGGTCACGCTGATCGAGATCTACCAGCGAAATGGTAATGCTTGCGCCCGAGGACGAGGACATGATCGAGGTCGAAGAACCGGTCGAGTAGTAGATCTGCTCCATCTCCGGGATGGTATCAACTGCGATGGCCGCAATGCGGTCCTCGATGGCGGCAGTGTCCTCCATAGTCGAACCGTTCGGCATGGAAACCGTAACACTCACCTGACCCTCATCCATCTCCGGGATGAGCTCCATGCCCGCCTGGCTGACGCTGAGCACGCTGACAATACAGATGACAACGGTCAGCGCGATGCCTGCCCAGCGGTGGGTGATCAGGAAATTCAGCGAACTGCGGTATACACGCGAGAGCGGCTTTTCGGTGATCGGCGTTGCGCCCGAGCCCTGCGGCTTGACACTCTGCTGCTTGGTGCTGCCGAGCAGGAAGTAGCACAGCAGCGGCACGAGCGTGACGGAAATGATCAGCGAGCTGAGCAGCAGCGCTACGATGGTGATGCAGAATTCCTTGAACATCATGCCGGCCATGCCGCCGGACAGTGCAATCGGCAGGAATACGGCAACCGTGGTCAGCGTGGAAGCGATAACCGCACCGATGACCTCGCCGGTGCCCTTGGTGCAGGCATCCATACGGTCGTAGCCGTCCGCTCGATAGGTAAAGATGTTCTCCAGAACAACGATGGAGTTATCCACGATCATACCTACGCCGAGCGTGATACCGCCGAGCGACATCATGTTCAGCGTAATGCCCAGCACGTTCATAATCAGGAACGTAAACAGGATACAGCACGGCATTGCAATCGTAACGGCCAGCGTTGCACCGAGGTCGCGCAGGAAAAGGAACAGCACGATCGCGGCGAACAGCACACCCATCCAGATGTTCTGAATAGCGTTATCAACCGTCATGTTGATATAGTCGGACTGATCCATAACGATATCCCACTGCAGGGAATCGTTGCTCTTAAGCAGAGAGTCAAACTCAGCCTTGGCCAGCTCGGCAATCTGCGCCGTATTGGAGCCGGACTGCTTGTTGACCGACAGGATGATACATTCCTCACCGTCAACCTTGGAGATGGCGTCCTGATCCTTCGGCTGCATGGAAACATCCGCAATCTGGCTCAGACGGACCGTGCCGCCTGCCGGAAGCGAGATCAAAGCGTTCTTTACATCATCAATGGACGAATACTCGCCGTCCGTGCGGACAGCCAGCGTCTGCGAACCGTTATCCAGATCGCCGCCCGGAATGGCGATGTTGTCCGCGCCGAGCTGCTGACCGATGGACGAAATCGTCAGGTTATAGCCCTTCAGGCGGGATGCGTCCGTATGGACTGCGATCTCCTGCTCGTAGCCGCCCGAAATATCAACAGACGCTACGCCGTCCAGACGCTCGAGCGCCGGCTGAATCTCGTCCTCCGCAATAGACTGCAGAGAGGCCAGGTCGTTGCCGCGCAGCGCGACCTGTACGACCGGCATGGAGTCAATATCAATCGACATAACGGTCGGGTCGGATGCGTCATCCGGCAGCTGGCTCTTTACCTGTGCAACCTTGTCGCGCAGGTCGGTCATTGCCTGATCCATATCCGTATGATTCGTAAACTGGATAACCAGCATAGCCATATTCTCGGACGAGGTGGACTGAAGCGTATCCAGACCGGACAGACCTGCTACCGCACCCTCGAGCTTTTGGGTTACCTGCTGCTCGATATCCTCCGGGCCGGCACCCGGATAAGTAGCGTAAACAACCGCTGCCGGAACCTCCATGGACGGCATGAGCGCCAGCGGCAGGTTCTGGAAGCTGTAAAAACCAAACACAACGACCAGTATGTACAGCAGGATGGTCATTACATGGTGTTTGATAAAGGCTTGTGCGAATTTCATGCGCGCTTAACCCTCCCCGCCGTCTGCGGCGTCCGAGGTGACGACATGCACGGCTGCACCGTCCGACAGATAGGACTGACCCTTGGTAACAACCCGGTCGCCTGCCTTGAGGCCGGAAACGATCTCGGTCGAATCCTTGGTAACCAGTCCGGTGGTGACGGTAACGCGAGTTGCGGCAGTGCCGTCCGCATTTACGGTGAACACATACTGCTCGTTGTTGTTGCCGGTCAGGATGGACTCGGTCGGCACGGAAATCGTGCTTGCGCGGCGGTCGGTATAGAAGGTGACGGTAGCAAACGCGCCGATCGGCGGCTTGGTGCCGGACGGCAGAGAAACCGATACGTCATACAGGTTGGTCTGCACATTGGCAGCCGCCGGCAGCATGCTGACCGTGCCGTTCATCGGCTCCTTGGAGACAGCGGAAACCGTGACGCTTGCGGTATCGCCGACCTTAATGCCGGTGAATACGTCCTCGGCGACCGAAACCTGCACCTCAACCGCGCTGTTCTCGGCGATAACGACACCCGGCTGCGCAGACGACGCCATGCCGCCGCGCACGACGTTCACCGCCGTGACCGTACCCGAGCAGGGCGCGGTTACCGTGCCAAGGCTTGCCTGCTTATTGATCTGGTCCATGGACGCCTGAATCTGCGCCAGAGACGCGGACTGCTGCGCCTCAGCCTGCGCGACACCCGCCTGCGCCTGCGTCAGTGCCTGCTTTGCCTTGGTCAGATCCTGCTCGGCAGCCGCACCCGCTTCAAGCAGCGCCTCGGTGTTGCTGACGGCAAGCTCCGCCTGCTCCACACCGATCTTCGCGGATTCGATCGCGCGGTCGGTCGCGGTCTTGGTAGCGCTGTAGGATTGCTGCAGCGAACCCATCGTTGAAGTAACCGTCGAGGTATCCACCGTAAACAGGGTCTGACCCTTGGAAACCGTGTCGCCTTCGCTGACATTCAGCGTCTGCACCTGACCCGCCAGTAGCGGGAACACCTGCACCTCATTGACGGCGGCAATCTTGCCGTTGAGCGTATACTCCGAGCTCATCGCACCCGAGGTAACATCGGTTACCTCAACCGCAGTGCTGTTTGAGCTTTCCTCCTCGGTTTCCTCTTCCTTGCCGCAGCCTGCGCACAGTACCATCGCACCGGCCAGCAGCGCCGCAAGGATTCGTTTGCTATTGTTCATCGGGGTCCTCCAATTCATTATACATATCTGCTATATTCGCAAAAACGGTCAGCTTATCAAGTTGTTGCCGTAATTACACCGCGTTTTGCCCACTGATAGGTGTTGTAGGCGGTCAGCAGATCGATACGCGCTGCAACCTCGGTCTCCTGTGCGGTGGTGAAGGTGTCAAGCGCATCCGTGTACGCCATCTTGGAGATCATGCCGCGCGTGTACTGCACCTGGCTTACCGAAAACGTCTTTTTTGCCTGTGCGAGATCGGCGTCCGCCGCAGCAAGCGCGGTCTGCTTCTCCTGCAGGTCGGTATACAGCTTGCGGAAAGAAGCGGTCGTGCTCTCCTTCTGTGCATCGCGGTCGATCTTGGCTGCCTGATAAGCATACAGCGTGTTGGTCTTATTGTTCTCGTAATCATCGGATGCGGTCTGCATTGCGTACTCCTTGGAGTAGATCGCGTAGCTGTTCTTGAGCGCCTCGGCAAGATCCTTGTTATAATCAATGGAGGTGACCTGCTCGGCGGTTACGACCGGAAGATCGCTCGTTTCGATCTGCGTACCGGTGGTATAGCCGCACTGGATAGCGAGCGTGTTGGTCAGCGCCTCTACCTGCGTGGTCAGCGAAGCCTTGCTGGCAACGGCGCTCTCTCGCTGTGCCTGCAGGCTCTTGAGCGTATTTACACCGGTCATACCCAGCTTTACCTGCTTCTGCACAGTCGCAATGTTGCGGTCGAGCTGCTGAATACTGCGGTTTGTCTGGTTGAGCGTATACTTCATGCCGCGCAGAGAAATGTACGTGTTTTCCGCACTCAGGCAGATCTCATCGGCTGCATTCTGCATCTGACGGCGGGTGTTATCGACCGTTTTCTCCTGATCCTCCTCTGCGTCGTCCTCGTCATCGTCGAGGTTCTTGTACGATGCTTCGGCGGCTGCCAGATTGCGCTGCAGGATGGAAATCTGGCTCTCAAGCGTCTTGCGCAGACCGGCGTTCGCCTCGTCGGTTCCCAGTTCCTTCAGCGTTTTCTGCAGTTCCTTGATCTGCTTCTGGTAGGACGAAATCTGCTCGGAAAGCTGGAAATAGCTTTCGATGTACCGGTCGCTTACATCGGTCTTTTCCGCGCTGAGCACGGTGTTGTTGTTCGCCTTGATGGTGACGTTGTTCCGGCGGACGGTCTCCTCCAGCTTGTCAAACGTCAGCTTGACCGGCGCCGTCGGCTGGGTCTGTGTGGTGCCGGTGGTGTTCGTCGCGGTCTTGGTATCGGCAGCAAACGCCGGCACGACCATGCCGCACAGCAGAGCGGCGGAAAGACCGGCTGCAATGGTTCGTTTCATTATAATATATACTCCTCTCTTATGCGGCTGCGGTGGTGATAAGTACGCCTTCCTTGGCCCATTCGTACTGGTTATATGCGGTATACAGCGACAGATATGCGCTTTCCACATTCAGCTTTGCGGTCGTTACGGCATCCTGCGCCTGCTGATACGCCAGCTTGGAAATGATGCCCTTCCTGTACTTCACGGTCGCGGTTTTCAGGTCAAGCTCCGCCTGCGACTGCGCGGTTCGCTTGGTTGCCAGAGTCGTCCGGCAGTCCTTGACGGTCTTGTAGGTGCTGTCGAATGCAGCCACTACCGACTCCTTGGCCGCCGCCAGTGCGTCCTCAGCGGACTTGACCGCCTCGGCGGTACCGCTGATGTTCTTGTCGTACGAGTTGTACGCGCTGCGCACAGCATCCTGCTTCTGCCAGATGAGAAAGCTGTTCTTCTGTGCCAGCTCCAAATCCTTATTATAGGACATCTTATCCAGATTGCCCTCGTACAGCGCTTCAAAGTCGGCCGGCATCACGATGGTGTTCGCGTCCAGACCGCACATGAGCGCAACGCTCGAACCGAGGTTTTCGCGGGTGGTCTCCAGCGTGTCGATGGACTGCGCCAGCTTGTCGCGCTGATTCTGCACCGTGTCAAGCTGCAGCTGACCAATCATGCCGAGTTTTCTCTGCGTTTTCAGCACTGCCAGATTGCGGTCCAGCTGTTTCAGCGTTACCTGCAGGTTTTCCTTGGTGTAACCCAGATTTTTAATGGTAATCAGCATGGTCTGTGCACCAAGTGCCAGCTGACCGGAGACATTTTTCGCCTGCTTGCGCAGCGTGTACGCCGCGTCATCCAACTGGGACAGCATGGCCATTGCCTGCTGCATGCCGCTGACCGCGTTCTGGTTCAGGCTGGTCTGGTAATCCTCTAATACCTTTAACTGTGCCGCATAGGTCTTATAAAGATCACTGGTCTTATCCAGTCCGTCCATGGCCTTTTTCATATCCTTGATCAGCGCAGCGTAGATTTCTATCTCGCTCTCGCCGGTCGCACCGGACGCCGAACCCGACATATACGCGCTGCTGTCCAGCGAAGCTGCCGTTTTGTTCAGCATTTTCACCGTGTTGTTGTCACTCTCCACCGTACGCTTGACGCCCAGCAAACCCATTTTCTTGACGGTATAAGCCGCCGGTTTGCTCTGCGTGGTGCTCATCCCGGTCTGCGATGCCGCCGGTTGCCCGGTGCTTACCGCACCTGCAGGCCATACAAATCCGGCGCACAACACCAGAGACAGCAGTGTGCGCTTCCAGTTTGCTTTCATATAGGCTCCTTTCTCACAACAATTCCCGTGTGATAATGCTGGTGTGAATGTATTCGATGCTCTGCCGCGGCGACTCTCCGGTACGCAGTGTATGCGCCAGCACTTCGATCGCCCGCGTCGTCTGCGCCGAAAAATCCTGATCGACGATGAAATCCAGCCGTCCGTCCTCCAAATACTGGCGCGCATGCGGCGTCAGATCGTGACAGACAACATGAATCCGCCGATTGGGCTTTGCGCGCTCGAGCGCGTCCATACAGCCGCGCACGGACTCGTTTGCCATATAAATACCGCGCAGACGCGGGTTCTGCCGCACCTGCTGCAGTACGCCGTCGTAGGTCAGCTCATACTGCTCGACGCTCTCGATGACGTTGACGTTTACATTATCGTCAAAAATCTCGTGCAGACGGTCAAGGAAGCCGCGCACACGCAGTCCGTGCGCCGTGAATTCACGGTTGCCGGTGACGACGAGCACATCCTGTCCCTCAACGTACGGTGCAAGCAGTCCGGCGGCAATCCGGCCGGATTTGACCATGTTCTGTCCGATATGATACAGGCGGCGGCTCTGCCGCACATCCGAGTCGCAGGTAACGACCGGAATGCCGACTGCGACCAGCCGGTCGATCTCCTCACTCATCGCTACCGTGTCCGGCGCGGTGACAATGAGACCGTCAATGCCGCGCTCCTCCATGCGTCCGATGGCCTCGAAATACGCACGGTGCGAGCGGTTTTTCAGCTCCTCCACCAGCACATTTACATCATTTAATCCGCGGTTGTGTACAGCCACGCGAATGCCCTCGCGCATCCGGCGGATGAAAAACGCATCCCAGCTCGGCAGAATCACGCCGATGCGGAACGCGCCGTGTCCCGCACGGGCGGCCTGCCGCTGCGACGGCGTTTTGTAGCCGTATTCGCTGATTATTTTCTGCACGCGCTCCCGCACTTCCGGCGCTACATTCGGTCGGCCGTTTACAACTCGGTCCACTGTTCCACGCGATACGCCGCACTGCTCTGCGATCCACTGTGCAGTTACCTTCATAAGATATTCTCCTTTTCAGGCATCCATGTATCCTCTTTTATCCCTAAAAGACACATTTTTGCCACAATACGTTCATATTTTATCATAGTGCAGTAAAGCGCACAAGCGTTTCACCGCATTTTAGACACCAACGTGCAATGTGTTGCATTTTCCTGTGCATTTTCTATTTTAGCACAATGCACGGATATTTTGCACGATTTTTTTGCGCTCCGCTTTGCTATTTTTCACCAAACCGAAGCCCCAAAATTGGGCGGTGCGCTGAAAAATACGCTGCACCCTTGAAGCACACCCGCAAGTGGTTTATAATAGAATCACCTTATATAAAAGGAGAGAATTCCAATGGGCATTTTGAAAATTGGCGTTGTAGGCTGCGGCCGAA